>SDBT01002976.1_pt1 | contig 29497 bp, 42 predicted proteins | sample 2277101 | NCBI WGS metagenome assembly SDBT01 (sample SAMN10404973, study PRJNA504765) | marine sediment metagenome | isolation source: marine sediment core GS10_PC15, 103 cmbsf | place: Arctic Ocean: Southern Knipovich Ridge | collected 2010
CCTGTTGATTATTGGTTTATCACAAAAGGCACACAGCATCCTGGCGAAGATATTGGTTTTGCAACGAGCACTCAAGGAACTAATCAGTATGGTGCTATAAAAATTCGACTTGGTGGGATAAGTTCAGATAAATGGATTCCTGTTTATGATACCGTTGGTTGTGGAGCATAGTATTGTTTTAACTGGCTTAGGGGTGAGCCATAAACCACCCCAATATTTTAACAATTTAAGGAGACAGTTATGAAGTACAGACTTAACTTAGAGAAGTACGATGTGGATTTTGAAAGATGGGAAGTCAAGGATGGCAAAAGGGAACTCAAAACCGGCAAAGAACCGCTTGATGTTAAAACGGAGATGCGGGAACTCTTGCGAGCGCCAGGCGTCTTTCAGGGTCTTACCGAGGCTTACGACGCTTTGAAGTTGGCTGATAAAATCGAGGCTTGTCAGGATGACAGCATAGATTTGACCACCGAGGAAAAAGAGAAAATCAAGAAGGTTTTCGATAAGTTTATCGCAAAGGAACATAATCCTGCGGCGGGACAAGTTGCTCTTGGCGGGCCGAGATACAGCGAACTGATAAGACGAGTTGTTGAAATGGAAGAAGTTAGTGATTGAGGCAGGTTACTCAAAAGGGATTAAAGTGATTTTCTGTCTCCTTTATAGGTCAGGTGGAAGCGCTATCGGCAGCGCCTTTTGTCGGTAGCCGATACCGGCAAAAATCCGCCTGACTTAGTATGAGGTTAAAATGGCAAGTTTGGAATTAACGTTTAGCGGGGTCTGGCAAAAGGTCGCGGAGTTTCTGGGGATTGTAGGTATCGGAACTGCTCCGACCGGCACGCCCTTGACTACGGTGAAAGACATAACCTATAGGGCGTACAGGCAATTTCTTAATCCGGTCAATCCAAGAACGGGCAGAAGCCATATTTGGAGTTTTCTTAAACAAAACTACACCGTAAAAGTCAATTCGGATAGCTGGCGGATTGTCCTACCGCCCGACTTCGACAGGTTGTGGATGAACTTCAAGCACGATTTGAGCAGCGGTTATCCGCCGCTTGTCAAGACCACCAAGGACTTTATCTTGGAGCAGCGTGCCAAGGGCGATACTTCAAGCTATCCCACGCACTTTGCTATCGTAGCTGGCAAGTTCGATTCTGTCGCAGGCCAGTTTCAAGAGGTATGGTTCTGGCCTACCGCTCAAAGCAGCTACGTTCTGCATTGCACCTACATAATCCAGCCGCCAAAACCATCCAATACGACAGACCATTTTGTAGGTGGTATGAAGGCTGCCGAGGCGATTTTAGAGTTGGCTTTGTCGGTGGCGGAGCAGCAGGAAGATGATGTCGTCGGAATCCACACCCAGCTTGCTACGGGTATGGTTCAAAAGATGATTGAGGCCGATACTCCCGACGTGGCTGACGGTATTGGCAGAAACCTCGACCCAAGCGTAACACAAAGGGCGTATCAAAAGTATCTCCGACCTTTGGTGGGCGGAGATGATGTTTATAGTAATCAATTTTAGTTATGAAAGGATAAATTATGAGTGCAAATAATGTGAATTCGGAATTAGAGCGAGGCCCAGTCGGTATGGGAATTCGCAAGGTCTCTCAGACTATTTTGTATTCGGATTTGACGGATAGTTCAACTACCGGCAGTTTGGAATTAACTAATACCATTCCAGAAGGCGCCTTTGTTATCGGGTCAAAAGTTACAATCACTACCGGATTTACCGGCGGCAACAACACGACTGCCGTTGTAACCGTAGGAGCTACTGCCGGAGAGGATGATTGGAGCGATGCTACAAATATGAGTGTTCTTGCTGCCGATGTGCTTGGCGAGGAATCGGAAGTTGACCTCGAATACCAATCTTCAGCGGCGGCGGTTCACGTCAGAGTAACCGTAGATGACGACTATACCACTATCAGCGCTGGCGAAATGACAGTTGAGGTATTTTATTTGTCAACCGTACTTGAACTGCCGGTCAAAGAAGAGGCATAAGGAGAATAATTATGTCGAAGTTTGCTAATCTGACATTGGATATTGTTTCCGATGACGGTGGCTCAAACCGTGTAACTATACCGGCGACCCCTTTCCAGATAAGAGGCGGGACGAGTACCGGAGGTGCTACGAGCGTGCCTTGTCGGGAGGCGTGGCTGTCCTGCCCATCAGGTAGTTCAAGTATCAAGGTAAGAATCGGAACGGCCTGCACAGCAACCACTGGAATAAAAGTACCAGAGCAAGGGCTGGCTAACGAAAACGAAATGTATCTGCGCATACCGATAGATGATTTGAACAGGCTTTACTTTATTGGTGCAGTCCAAAGTGATGTAGTAGATATTTTATACAGGCGCTAATAAGGAGCGAGTTATGTCAAAGTTTGCCAATTTAAGATTAAACATTGTCTCTGACGATGGTGGCTCAAACCGCGTTACCATACCGGCAGACCCTTATCAGATAAGGGGTGGAACGAGTACAGGGGGTGCTACCTCTGTACCGTGCAGGGAAGTTTGGCTTTCCTGTCCAACTGCAAATACTTCCGCCGTTAAAGTAACAATCGGAACAGATTGCACGGACGAAACCGGAATAAAAGTGCCGGAGCAGGGAGTATCTGCTGAAAATGCTATGTATTTGCGCATCCCAATAGATGATTTGAACAAACTTTATTTTATCGGTGGAACGGATGGCGACACAGTAGACATTTTATACAGGAGTTGATATGGCTCTTTTTCGCAAACGAAAGATGAGAAGGGAAACTGCAACCAAGCAGAAATACAGTCGGTATTTCAACCGGATGAAGTCGGCTGGGAAACTTCGACAGGCTTTAACCTATGCCCAGTGGCGGAAACCCAAAAGAAGGTTGGCAAGAGCCGAAAAGGTCAGGATTGAGCCGCCTGAATTCAAGACTGTAAGGACAAAATCTATCGAGAAGAGTTTAAGGCGTGCTGGTTTGACTGAAGCGGAGATAAGAAAACTAAGAGGTAAAAAATAATGTACGTTGACATCAACCTCCCGCTCAAGGGTTTTAGCGAAATTTTGCCTTTAGAATCTCAGGAGGTTGCTACGAGCGGTTATATGAACAACTGCCGGCCAAGGGACGTTCTTGAGAATCGTATGAGGGTCGGTCAGCGGCCAGGATTAAAGAAGGCTTACAGCCAGCAGATAGGTGGTCAAATCGCCCCGATTGTCGCAATGTGTTCTATTACAACGGTGGACTGATGGCGACTAAATTTGAATATAACGAAGAAGACCATAATACCAATTATCCTCTTTATGAAGACAATTGGGTATCTCAGAGTTTCTTTGACGCCATTAGCCATACCATTACTTATGTTCAACTGCTAATGCACCGAGACGGCAGCGGTGGCAATGTAACTGTTTCCATAAGGGCTACGGATGGTGCTGATAGTCCTTCCGGTGCAGATTTATGCGTATCAGCAGCGGTAGATTGCTCTGCCATCACTACTAATGATGCAGTAGGAGAATGGGTAACTTTTACGTTCACTTCATCTTACCAGTTAATTGGAGGCACTACTTATGCCATTGTAGCGAGGGGAGATAGCGTTATAGCCAATGCGGCGCGCTGGGAAACCGATACGGCTTCGCCTACCTATGCCAATGGCCAAACTGCAACAAGCGATGATGCTGGCTCTTCTTGGACAACATCTGCTTACGATAATATCTTTCGCTGTTACGGCGATATAACTACCATTCCAGTCGATAAGACCTATTCCAAAAAACTTGTTGCTATCGCTGGCAACGAATTCTGGTACGAAACTTCTGCCGGAACAATGGAGGAATTAACTGATGCCAATGCCGCGATAGATTGTAGCAAACCTTTAACTGCTTGCGAAGCCTATCAGAAAATCTTCATAGCCAACAAGACCAATCTCAAAGTGGCGGATTTTGTAAATACGAAAATCACGACCGGAGATATTCTGCCAACCGACAAAGTGATTCCATTGCACGGAACAATCGTTACTGGTGTAGATTCGGAGGCTTCGATGATAGTTGACTACATTGATGCGACTGATAACACTTGCAATGTCTATGGTTACAGAACCACTGCGGCAACATTTATAGATACGGAAACGGTAAAGGGAACGATAACAACCACAGATGATGTTACTTTTGTCCTTAATGCGGATGAAGACGCTCCGCCACACTGGTATAATTGGACTGTCTATTCGGCTGACGCCGCGACTTACGGAACGCTGCCGACCCAACCGACCATAACTTGCTTGTATCGAGGCAGGTTGTTTTTGAGCGGTGATTCGACCCGACCCCATCAATGGTGGCTCACTAAGGTAGATAACCCTTGGAGAGTTAAATATGATTCCACTGACCAATTAAGCGGCGTAAGCGGTGGCGATGCTGATGTCGGAGAGATTGGCGATATTGTAACCGCCGGTATTCCGTATAAAGATGATTTACTTGTAATCGGATGTGCCAATTCCATTTGGGTTATCATAGGAGACCCGACGGCGGGGGGTCAGTTGGCGGAAGTATCGTTGAGAACCGGAATATGGGGAGCGCAAGCGTGGTGCATAGATGATATGGGAAATCTATACTTTCTCGGTAATGACGGTTTGTATCGAGTACCTTTAGGCATAGGGATGCCGCCACCAGAGAACATTTCAAGACTCAATATGCCGAACCTGATTTCGGATTTGGATTTGGATAAATCCCTGCACAGAGTCGTATTGGGCTACGACCCGTTCAATTACGGAATTATGATTACCAGAACACTTTTATCGGATGGTACTAATACCGGCTACTGGTTCGACCTGACCACACAGGGCTTTTATCCTGAAAGTTATCCAACTTCCTGTGGTATATTCTCTGCATTTTATTATCAAGCCACTGATGATACCTATAAGAAGTTCCTGATGGGTTGCAACGATGGTTTTATCCGCGAGTTTGATAATTCGACACTGAACGACGCCACGACAGCTTCAACAACGCCCATCAGTAGTTATTGTACTATTCTACAAAAGATTGCACCGGATTCAGAACGCGAAGGAAAATTAACGTCTCTTACTGCGATAATTGCAGGAGGCGTAATAGATATTGGTGATGCCTCTAAGGTAGCTTATAGTTTATACAGGGGAGACAATGCGGAAGTTGTCCTTGAGAATATAAAGGAAAGCGTGACGGCCTTTGCAGCCGGCAGTTGGACAACCGTAGGCAAACAGAATAAAATCAGACAGAGAATGAGAGGCACTTGGATGGGCATATACCTATCCGATAGTACCGCCTCGAAGACGTGGAGCTTGGAAAAACTCTTTGGCAATGTCGAACCCGCAGGAAAAATTTGAAAGGGATTAAAAGATGCCAATTTCAGGATATACAACTACTACATTCAAACCACAGGCACAGACTACTGAGATTGATAAAATTATAGCACAGCTTCAAGAACAGGCAGGAATTGCCGGAGCAAAAACCGCCGGTCGTCAGGCGACCATAGAAGCTATCTTTGACGAGATTATCGGTCGATACGGCCCTGAAGGCACTTATGGCAAAGCTGCCGAAGCGATGTTGGAAAGACAAAAGGGCGGAGCGGTTGCAGCAGGTACGCAGAGATTGATTTCGTCGGGGCTTTACGGTACGGAGGTCGGTGGCGGTCTCGGCAGGGCGTGGGAATCGGAAGTCGGCGCTCCTGCAAGGCTGAGGCTTGAAGATATTAAAATGGAGCGGCTCTCTCAGGCGCAACTTGGCAAGGCTGGATTCTTGGAGAGAATCGAAGATGTCTACCCTGACTATGGGCTGATTTCTCAACTGATTTCGCAAGCGGCGGCTGGGCCGACAGGACAATATCAATATCCGACTATGGGAGGATATGGTGGGTACGGTGGATTTGGTGGGGAGGGAGCGGCAGCTTACCCAACTTTTGAAGGGAGACCAGCAGGGGTAACTCCCGCCGTGGGTGGAACGGTAGCAGAACAACGTGGCTATACTACCGCCGGAGAAAGACCTGCTATAGAAATGGGCGAGCCGATTATGGGCGCTGGAAGAGATGTTTACGGCGCAGCGGCGGCTCGGCCTGGACAAACTATGAGACAATTATATGAAGAATATAAAGCCTATGCCCCACACTATCCAGGAACTTACGAGAAGTGGGCAAGAGACCACGCAGCAGATGCGGCGGCTACTGTCGCTACCGCAAAAGCATCTTTTCAAAGGATGCAGGAAAAAAGAGGGGCGGGAACAACGCCGCGTACTTACGGACAAGCTCCAACGAGACAACCAACCCTTCCTATTGGTGGTGGAGTTTATGGCGGTGGGTTTAGTGGTGTAACAAGGGCTTACTAATGGGATGGGCGTCAACAAGTTCGATAAAAGATACGGCGACAAGGATGGCTCTCCAGAAGTTCGCCGACAAACTCGACCAAGACAAGGCTCAGACTTGGGCGGGATTGACTCTATCCAATCTAACTGCAAGCCAGTTGATTCAGACGGATGGCAGCAAGGCGTTGGCCTCGGTTGCTGATTTGACCGCCTTTATTTCTGGAACGGCAAACCAGATTTCCGTTACTGATAATGTGGGTTCGGTTACTTTGGCGATAACCGACCCGTTTGACATTCCTGGCAAACTGACCGCCGGTTCTTTCGGTTCTCCTTTGGACGTAACAGCAACGAGGGAATATGGATTTGAACTTCATTATTCCGGTAACGATTATGATGTAACTGGGATTCGGTCGAGAGCTAATTTAATAACTACTGCCGACTCGTCAACCAGAACAGCTTGCGGTGCATTGTTACAAGCAGCTAATTCGGACGGTATCAGCGTCAATGTTCTTAACGGCGCTCTTATAGAGGCCATAGGCAAATCCACTGCTAACGCCGCCACTATCAGCACGATGCGTGGCGCTTTAATAAACACCGAATGGAGCGCCAAGGATACCATTACTGATTTACGAATTCTTCACGTCAGGACGCATACCAGAGACAATGCGACCGAAGGATATTTTTCCAATTCGGGTTACGGACTCTACATCGAAAATGAAGCCGTTGGCGGAAACGGCCAGGCTCTAACGGCTGGAATATATTTCAAGGGAACAAATCTATCCGCCGGAAACAAGGCGTTCACTTACGGCATAGATTTTTCGGGGGGTACTTACGGGACTGCCGAGATACGATTTTCCAACGGCGAGACGATTGATAATCTTACGGACGGCCAGTTGGATATAACTGGTGATTTGGTAGTTTCAGGTACAGTAACCGCAGAGCAGATTACTTCGACTGATGACATAACGGCGGGAGATAGTTTCTTTGGTTCGCTCGGCGTAGCGGCCTCTCCAACCTATGCTTTTACTGCTGATACGAGGACAGGGATGTATCTTAGTTCAACAGGCAAACTTGTTTTCTCGGCGGATGGGGTAGATAGATTAACACTTTACTCTAACATTGAGGCACTCTTTGCTGTTCCTGTTAGAATACTTCTAAGTCCAGCAGGTTCACTAAATCTTACTTATAACTCAATCACAAGTACAACGGGAGCAATAAGTTTTGGCGATGACAACCTCACCACCACAGGCAGGGGGATATTTGGGTCAGCAGATACGTTAGGAATAGATTTATCAAATATCACAGAAAGTACGCCAGGCAATGTAACTCCAATGCTGAAACTTTCTGATAAGGTCTGTGGCAGTTCTGAAACTGGCGGGCCTTTTGTCAGCGGTTTTAGTGTTATACACGCTGGCGGTACTCAGAAAGAGTTTTTTAACCTGTTTTCTGATTCCGTATCCACTACGGTATTTGGAGGCGGTATTGATGGCGAGGCTTTTAGAAGATTCAGAATGCTTGCTAATGGACAACTCTGTTGGGGTAGCGGCTCAGCAGCCGCAGATTTTCTATTAAAAAGGCTGGCTGCTGGGATGCAGTTTGAATCAGCAACGCCATATTTTATCTTCTACAATCCCACCGAAGAAAACACAGCCGGCGGCAGGGAGTCGCAATTTCTCCATAAAGGCGAAAAGGACGATGGAACGGCACATACCCTTGTTAAAAGAGAGGCTTCCCACGATGGCGCTGCTGATGATTATGGCGGCAAGTATGTAATCAGCACACATACTAAAGCAATAGGTGGCGGTGTTGATGTTGTAACTGATGTTATCAAAGTAGATTCAACTCAGACTACTTACATTGGCGATTTGGGGGGAGCTAATCAAACTGTAGTTGAGACTGATGGAACAATAAGATTTGATGGTGCTGCAACTGTGTTTGAAGATTTGGTTATTTATTTATCCAGTGCAAGAGTTCCAGCATCCAACGCTCCTACCTGGGCTGCCTTCATTGGCAACTTAAATGCTTACACCTACGGACTGAATGACTTTCAGGAATTTTCTACTGAGATAAAACATTCTTATAAATCGGGTTCTACTATTGAGTTTCACGTTCACGGTGCTGTAAATGGTAGCGATGTAGACAACAGAATTATTAGGTTTGAGATAGAATATACAATTGCAGACATTCCGGCTGAGGATGGTTTTGGGGATGTATATCCTGCAACAACCACTATCTTTGCCGAATTGACGATACCGGCAGGAACCACAGACCTCACTGGATTTAGTATAGATATAGGCGATGATACGACAGGTAATTTTGTTCAAGGGGCTGTAATTGAAGCAAGGGTAAGGCGAAGAGCATCAACAGGTACAGAGCCGACATCTGACCCATTTCTTACACAAGTTGGTGTCCATATTGAATCTGATACAGTAGGCTCAAGAACTGCGACATCTAAATAAAGGAAAAATACAATGCCGATTAGACGAGAAGCTCCAGGATTGGCGCTTATGTATGGCGAAGCAGCTCGCCTTGCAGGAAAAGCTGTTGCAAGAAGGGAAGCTGCCGAAAGGTCTATGCGTCAATACGACCGAGGCCAGCAGGTGCAACTTGCGCTATTGCGGATGCGCAATAACAATGAGATGATTCAATTTCGGGAAGAGATGGACTTGCGAACCCGAAAAGAGGCGCAGCTTTTTCAGCTTGAGACGATTAAGACGAGGGCGAACCTCGATTTCGCCAGAGAGGAAAGAGACCGCCAACAGCTACAGGATGAAGTCAAGCAGGGGCTAAAGGCGATAAACGAATATCCGTATATGAGCGAAGAGGAAAAGGCCGAAGCCTCCTATAAATTCAGAATGAGAAAACAGTACGGCTACCAAGTACCGACAGAAAGAGCGCCTACAACAAGGGAAAGGGAATTGCAACTTATAGAGCAGATAATCGGTGCGCCAGCGGCAGGAGCGGAAGCGCCTGCTGGTACACTTACGGCGGATGAACTAAGAAGGCAAAATACGCAAGAAGCGTATCAGATGGGGGTAACTTTGGGCTACTGGAAGTGATATGGGATTTGAGGATTGGCAACGAGGTAATGAGGCGGCTGGTTTAACCGGCTTTGAGGCGTGGCAGAAAGAAACTGTCGTTGCGGAGGCTGCTCCTGCCGACCCCTTTGACGCTTGGAGACAGGAAAGCGTTGCTCTTAACTTAGCCCCTGAAACCGAAGACGATAGAGGTTTTGGCGCTTTCGCAAGCGAGTTCGGCAAAGGACTTGTCTCGATGAGCTTGAGAACCGGACGAGCCGTATTAGGTACTGGCGAAACTGTTATCAAAGCCCATCCGGTTCTTAAAAAACTATACTCAACCGAGATTCCTCAATACGATTTTAGAACAGGTCGGTGGGAAAGAAAGACCGGCTTTGAAGTTATCAAAGAAGCCAAAGAGGAAATCGCTTTAACCGAGGACAAATTCCCAATGACGCATCGTGGCGCTGCCGCGTGGGCAGGCAGAGTCCTTGGCGAAGCTGTACCGTTTATGGGTGCAGCGTTGGCTGCCGGTTATGCAATCGGCCCTGTAGTTGGCCCTGTGATAACCGGCTTTACTATCGAAGGTGATGTGGCCTACGAGGAGGCCAAGAAAAGGGGCGCATCGGAAGCTATGGCTCAGTTTGAGCGATTTGTCGTTGGTTCTATCAACGGCGCTTTGGAAGCGTGGCAAATCAGCAAGATAATGAAATTCCATACCACTGGTAGGCATACCTTACAGAATCTCGTCCGGCTCGCCAGAAGCAAGGCATTTAAGTTAATGGCAAAGGAAGGGCTTGGCTTTACTGGTGATATTCTCAAATTATCCGTTCAGGAAGCCGCGCAGGAATTTCTACAGGAAGGGGTTTCAATCACCGTACCAGCTTTGACGAGAGGCGATATTCCCCGAACACCAGATGGACAAGTGGACTTTCTTACTATCGGAGAACGGTTGGGTCAGGCCGCTTTGGGCGGCGGTCTGGTCGGCGGAGTATTCGCCGGTGGCGGTGCAGTCTTTGCCACAATCCCCTCTACAGCAAGGCCGACCGATGCTTCAATAGACAGCAGCCTGACGAGGATTCAGGAAAGCAACTTAAACCCTGGCGAAAAAGCGAGGCTGTCGAAGCAGTTGGAGCTTTTGCGAGAGCCTGTTCCCCCTATTCCCGAAGCTGAATTGGAGGATAAACAAAAGGCCATAGATGAATTACGAAGATTAGCGGATGTTGAACGCGCAGTCGGAAATACAGAAGCAGCGGAAAGAATGGACAGGGAAGCGAATGATATATTTGCGGAGATTGAAAAGCCGGTAGTCCCTAAGACCGATTTGGATGTCTCCATCGAAAAGCTCGGTCGGGCCATTGACGAAATTGAGGAAGTCCGTCCCATTGAAGCTAAAGCAATCAGCGAAGAACTTGGCAAGCGGTTTGGGGATTTTGCTGAAATCCTGCAAGGCGAACCCGACCCCATCATAGCTCAAAGAATCGCTCGGTCTGCCTTGGCGGGTGCGTTGAAGATGCAGATAACGCCGTTTATCGAGGGTACTTTCACGAGGGAAGAGGCTTCGCCTCTATACGATGCCATCAGAAACGCCACTCTTTTGGAAGGCGAAAAAATCTCCGCCTTTGACGGACTCAATAAACTTATCTTTGGCGTACCGGAAGGCAGAGGTTCTATTCCCGCGCGACACGAAATAGCGGCGTTGCAGGAGATTTTCGGAAAGGACATAGCGCAATCCCTAATCAAGAAAAGAAAACAGTTCGGCGAAAGTAAATGGCAGACCGCGATGGATGTTGTCAATGTGCCAAGGGCTATCTTGGCTTCTTACGATATGTCCGCACCGTTAAGGCAGGGATTGCTGCTGCTGCCGTTAGCCCCTAAGCAATGGATTAAATCTGTGGGACACGCTTACAGGGCTTTTGCAAGTCCTGAATATGGTGATTTTGTTGACATCCAAATACGAACACATCCTTATTTTCCTAAACTCCAAAGAAGCGGTTTGTTTCAGAGCAGACCTGGTTCATTAACCGCCGGCGAGGAATACTGGCGAGGCCAGATGGGTGAAAAGATTCCTTATCTCGGCGTTGGTATCAGGGCATCCGAAAGAGCTTACACCACTTTCCTGAACAGTGTCAGGGCGCAGACCTTCTATAAGTTTTGCGAGCAATGGGAAGGGACGGGTAAAACCGCACAGGACTATAAAGACTTGGCAGGCTTTCTTAACCACGCCACCGGACGCGGAGACCCCAAGTGGCTCGATAAACACATTGATATTTTCAATATCGCTTTCTTTGCACCGAGACTTTTGGTGGGTAGGGTTCAGGTTATAGGCGATTTATTTACATCCACCTCGCCTGTCAGGAAGATAATCGCTGCCGACCTTTTGGAAGGGGTTGGAGCGGGACTGTTGATTCTCACTTTGGCTTCTATGATAGACGGTGTGGAGGTCGAAAAGAACCCGCTTTCTACGGACTTCGGTAAGATAAGGTTCGGCAATACGAGGATAGATTTCTGGGGCGGCTATCAGCAGATTGCCCGATACACCATTCAGTTCTTGGCCGGTATGAGAAAGACCACGCAAACCAAAAGGATTGTCAAAGCACCGAGGGGTGATATTCTCTGGCGGTTCGTTCAATCCAAGTTGTCGCCGCCTGCCGGATTCGCCTTGGATATGGCGACGGGCGAGACCTTTTTGGGAAGAAAATTAAGGTTCGAGCCTGCGATAATCGCTCGTGAAACCTTTGAAAGATTCGTGCCGCTGTTCGTTCAGGATGTTATCGACGCCGCGAGGTTTCAGGGAATGAGCGGTTTGGCGATGGTTGTCCCGACCGCCCTGCACGGAGTAGGGGCAATGACGTACCCCATAACGGCTACGGGTGAGGAGATACAGGCCAAAAACGCTCTCTCTCAGCGCTATTTCGGCCGTCAGTGGGACGAACTCGGCCCGACCTTCCAGGAGTCCATAGAAATCGCAAATCCGCACATAAACCTTATGAGGGAGCGTTCTCGGATGGAACGGGAGAACTGGTCGTTTATGGAGAGAATCGGCGAACAGGAGGCTGAGACCGCACGGAAAATCCTTAAAGGCCTTCCCAGATTTGTGCAGGATGAGCTTGACAGATACGTTGTCAGGATAACGGGGCTGTCCCGAATAATCTCCGGCGACTGGTCTTTGAACGATGAGCGATACGAACAGTACCAGGAGCGGACGGCTTTTATCTTGAACAAGGCGCTGCCGAAGGTTATCCTCAACGCGAATTACAGGAATCTATCGTTTGAAAACAAACGGCTGGTCTTGGACAGCATAATCGACATTGCCAAAAGAGCAGCCCGCGAAGAAATAGTCAAAAAAGCAAATATGAACGACCTGATTCATAGAGAAGATTTGATGCGGAAAAGACTCTACCGAAAGGCAAGATAGCAATGGCTAAAAACAACTCTGTAAAACGAATAGTGGCGTGGGTTTCTGTAATCGTATTGCTTTTGACATTGGGAGGGATTCTTTGGGCGGCTGCCAGTCAAAACCAAAGGCTTGAAACGACCTGTGTTGAGCAGACGAATATCCGTACAAAGGTAAACAAAAACGAGAAGGATATTGTCGAACTCAAAACGGATGTCAAATACATTCGCAAAGGTATCGACCGCATTGAAAAGAAATTGTAGGAGAGCGAAGCTGAAAAGATTAAAGACTCCGCTCTCCTACGGCACGGATGTTAAGCATCCTCTTGTTTTTTCCTGTCAGCAGCAGAAAAGCTGTAACTTCCTGTAGCTCGGTAGTTGCTTGTGTTGGTAGATAAAGATGCAAAAGCACTACCGATACCTTTTTTGGTTGGTGCGTAAGTCATTGATTGAGCAACACCGATACCGATTTGTGCGCCTTCGTCAATGGCATTCTGGTTCGCACCAAGGAACACGAACTCCCATTTATTCTTATCCTTTTGCTGCTTAATCATTTCCAAAATCTGTTTCTTGGTGAATTCGTGGCTTGAGTTTTCGTGTCCATCGGTGATAATCAGAAACAACACTTTGGAGGGTTTGGCCTTACTGGTCAACTTCGTAAGCCTATCGTCGGTCAAGTGGATTGTCCGGCCAATGGCGTCAAGCAAAGCGGTGCAACCTCGCGGCACTAAATCTAATGTGCCAACCTTACCCAAGTCCATTCCATCGCAGACTGTTTCGTATTCGGTGTCGAATTGGACGAGGGTAAATCGTGCCTTGTCGGGCAGCTTTTTCTGGTCTTTGACAAACCGATTTAAGCCGCCGACCATATCTTCCCGTACAGCGGACATAGAACCCGACCTATCAAGAACAACTACAATTTCAGTTATACCATCTGTTCGTTTCTTTTTAGCCATTTTCAGTCTCCTTAAAAATTAACCGTTACTGTTTTTCAGTTTTTCAATTTCCCGCTTGTCTTCCGGTCGTGAAAATCCCAAAGCGCCAGCATAAACACCCAACCCACTTAACAACAAAGCGCCAACCGTGCCTGACGGCGTAAATAGTTCCTGCTGTAAGGCCGCTGCGTGTTTTAGATGTTCTTGACTTTGGCCTTTAAGTAATGCGAACCAAGCTCTGTCATCCTCTTTGGCACGTTCAAGTAATACCTGTTTCTGGTCGTGGGTGTAATCAAGCAATTTGTCCACCAGTTCAGCGTCAAGGATTGATGTCCACCACAATCTCGGTATCTCAAAAGGCAAAGCGCCGTTAGCATCCGCCGCATAACTCTTCGCTGGCTCTTCAATCCAAGCGGGCGTGATAGCCTTTTGGAAAGCCACACATCCTATCAACAAACCCAGCGCCGCAACCACAACAATCAATATTATTTTCTCGCCTCGATTCTTCATATTTTTCTCCTTAACTAAACAGCTTCATTATTATCACACTAAGCAAAGCCAAGCCCAACAACAGCCAGTAAAACCAATCGCTTTCCACGCTTATATTATACCAAAATTACTACTGGCAAGTTACCTTATCTTTTTAAGCATAACCGGAAAACCCAACTTGCTTAACTGCCAATGTAGTTCTTTGACTTTTTCAATCGGCGGTTCAGGCAAGCCAGTTTTCTTTGTGTCGTAACCAAGCCAAATTATCAAAGGATTTATTTTTTCTATCCTTGCTATCATTACCTCTAAATCAAAATCCAAAACGGGTTCAATAGTTATCATTTTCCAAGGGTGCTTTATGTTAATAAAATCCTTATACCTATTCCAAAGCGATGGAGCAGTAGTTATTTTACTATAATCAAATAGGATTGTGTTTTGATTACTCTCCATTGTTGTCCCCAAAATGACATTGTCTGGCCATTCAATCCGCTCAAAAGTTGCTGGATTTTTTGACTGTATCAGGAAAGTCTTATTCGGCTCATTGCGTATCCTGTCCACAATTTTGTTCAGGTATTCAGTAGAACAAAAGGATATATCGCCGCTTGCACAGGTGAAAATAAATTGGCCGTAGCCCGTCTTTGGCAATCTTTGGGTCAATCGTTCAGGGTGTTCGTGCGGCTCGTAATTATAACACTTGGTACATCTATGCTTTTGGCGCTTGGCCTGCGCCTGAAAAGACCGCTTGCAGTAGATACAACCGAACCGGCATCCGACAAAAGGCGACCAAGTTTTAATATTTAGCGAATACATATTTGTTTTCTTAGCCATCCTTTATCCTTCTTAACGCCCGTTGGCTTGTGTTTACCTGTTCACCGTCTTCAAATTCGATTAGACAACTATTCTTGCCGCCTCTGACAAGCACTCTGCATTTTTTACCCTTCAATTTTTTCCGCACAGCGTTGTTGCCCCAAACGTAAATGTATGGGTAATCAGCCATCTTTTATAACCTTCCGAAATACCTTGTCGCCGAGGATATGCTTGAGTTGTTTCACAAGTTCTTCTTCAAATTCAGTTGCAGGATAGGTAGAGTACGATTCTTGGACTTTTTTACTCAAAACATAGTATTTGCTTTTCAGAAATCTTATCGCCTCATCCCGCTTGGCAAGCTGGGACTCAAGCGGTTTTAATAATCTTTGTGCTGCCTTATCAAATCCTTTTGCTATAACATCTTTTAACTCCTTAATTCTCTGCTGCTGGGCGTCGAGACGAGAGCAGGCTTCATTAAGATAATGGTTTTCATAATCGCTTAATCCAGCTTCTTGTATTATTGCTTTAACACTTTTTATAATTTCGCTATCTGGCGGCTGCTGGCAAGCAGGATTTTGTTCCCAATCGCTACAACTTTCTCGGCATAAGCCAGTTACTTTTTTACAAGCATCTTCCCATTTGTGGCAGTACAAGTCAGAAGTAACGCCTCGGTGATGCTTGCAGGTTTTGCATACAGGCTGCTCTTTCGGTTTGCAATAGGGACAAATTATCCCACCAGCTTCTTTACTACTGAAATTCTTGCCACAAATTTGACATTGCATATCCTTGCAGGGCTGCTCGTTAAGTGCGGAGAGGGCTGCATTAAGAAAAGTGTGCCCTTTTGTATAATGCTTGCCGCCTTTTGCTGATAGCTGAGAACCATACCCCGTAGATTGTATAAATTCCGCCTTTGCGTTATACAGTAAGTCTTTTAATTCTTTCGCTTTTTTCTCAGCCATTATTCACCTGCCTTTTTTATTATTATATCAGCGCCACTATGGTCGGAATATATTTTGCGAACAGTTAATACAACTATCTGCGAATCGTCTATCATCACCAAGCCAGTCAAGCCGTCAAGAGTTGAACGTGCGAGCTTATCTACGTCAGGACGCTTCGCCGGATACGATGGCGCTGAAGACTTTAACAAACCGGCATTTTTGCCCGTACCGAAATGGTTGTTGGGTCTTACGAAACAAAAGTCGATTTTCACATCAAGTGGCCCAATCCAAGGTTTCATCTTTGCGTATTCCGATTCCAAAAAGCTCCACTTTACCGCCTCCTGCCAGGGCTTTTGATACTTGGACGCTGGTGTAACTATCATTCTGCCCTTCGGTGTTCTGTAGGCAGTCTTAGACCCTGAACCAGCGGGCTTGCCTAAAGCCCAAAGATGTATTGTGTCGCTCATTGTTTGTCTTTCAAGGCTTGTTTGAGAAGCCAAATTGAAAATATATTGTGTTTTTCGTCATCCTTCAATTCCTTAGCAGATTCAAGCCATTCCAAGCCTCTTTCGTGAGAATTTACAACTTCGGCGATTGATTTATGATGTAATTTTATTGCTGTTTCTATTATTTCTTTCAACCGCCTATTCTTGCCGATTAAGTAATTCAACATCCGTTTCAAAACTTCCCTGTCTACTTTGTCATCAGGGTCAACTCCGTGTTTTTCTAATAATTCAGCAGAGTCCTTTTCATATTGCCCAAGCCATATAGCCTGTCGTTTATGCTCGGCTTGGAGCTTTGTAAATTCTTCCATCAATGCAGATAGTTGTTCTTCTACGCTCATTTCGCTATCCTCAATTAGACATTGTTTAGTCTCGCAAATTCTCCAAAATATTTAATTGCCGCTTGGTTATAAGCAAGTGCGGCATCTTTCTCATTTTCAAAACAGCCAAGATGAGTTTGCTTATTGTTGGATTGGATTTTAGCAAGCCATTTCTTGCTATGTTTATGCAACGCAACTCCTTTGTATCGAGAAGATTTTTTTCCACGTTGAAAGCGTTGATTAAAGTGATTTTGCTGATGTGTGGCAGGGCGCAAGTTTGCCTTTCGGTTGTCAAGACCGCAGCCGTTTCGATGGTCTATTTCCATATCAATAGGAGCATTCATTATGAGCCTGTGCATACGAACTGTCTGATGTTTACCATTTTGAATTAGTGTTTGTCTCCGAGCATAATAAGTATTGTGGCCTTTGTCAGCATACCACTTATGCTTTGATAATTCTTCGTGGTCTTCTCCATCAACCAATGCATATAAGTTCTGGCTGAGCGGTATCGGCATCCAAGCCAAAGCAGTCATATTATCAATTCTCCTATCCTCTTGCCTGAGCATCACTCTGCCGTTCTTGGTCTTGTTCCTCGTTTGGTGTAATCGCTTTCACTTCATAGCCACATTCAGGGCAAGTTAATTTACCATCTTCTGCTTTTTCTAATTCAAATATTTTGCCGCTTTTATAATCTTTGACACAGTAGCTACAATGGTAGGCTGTGGGTTCTTCTTTAGCTGTTGGCTGTTCTGTCTGCTCCGTCTGCTTAGTAGATGGTTCTGCTGCTACGCTTTTAGCATCAACCTTTTTCGCTTTTCTGAAACGTTCTGGTTCATCTTTTGCTCTTTGTTGGCGGTCAATCCGTTCCTTTAGAGCGTCCACGCCCAAACCAGCTTCGTGGTTGCTTGGCAATCCAATATCGTAAAGCTGGTTGTCAGCTTCGAGCGCTTGTTCGATTTCGGGCGTCTTGGGTATGTACTTCAAGGCGCGCCTGAGAACGGTCTTCCGCATCATCTCCGGCTCGTCCGTTTGCCAAGGGCCGCTGTCTTTGGCCTTGCTGCGGTCTTTAATTGCCAAAAGCTGCTTCTTTGTCATAATCTCAAGTTTGGGATAGGGCGAATCTTTCAATCGAATGGCGGCGAAGGCGCACTTGACATCGCCCCTGTCTTCTTCGTCAAGGTTCGGCTCGAACACTATCCTTGGTTCAGAGCCGAGATTGTACTTGAACTTGTCTTTCTGGTAGACCAGTTGCGCATCGACGTAGGTTGCGCTGCCGCCTCGATAGCAAAGCTCAATCAAACCCTGATAGCCAGGGATGAACGTACAATCAAGAACGGTTCGATTGTGCTTCTTCGACAAAGGCCCGTTCCTGAAAGGCACAAGATACGCCTGTCCGGTAGCTCCGCCGAAATCGAGTCCGAGTTCAGCCGACTTTACACAGGCATCGAGAAAACTTCGCGGGGTACAGTCAAAAAGTTTTGGCTGTCTGGTGGCTGCCAACAGTATCATTTTGGTAATCCTCTCGGCAGTTAAGTATTTTCCAGCCACAGCTTTTATCATACTCGCAGTTTTTGGATTATCGAGAAACTTTTGCAGCCCCGCTTTACTTCCTAAGACGATAGATGTTTGGTTATTGGTTTTGGCTGTCATTTTCAGTCTCCTTTTCTTTTTCCTTTTTTCTTTCATCGAGGATTTCGTCAACTATTTCGCCTAATGCTGCTTTGAAGTTGGCACGTTTAAAAAACGGTGTCAATTGGGTTTCTGTCCAGCCACACTTTTTACATCTTTTTGTTTGGATAAGTTGGCCTAAGACAGACTCGATTTGTTTCCACTTAGACCATTTTTTGTGTTCACATTTTTCAGGCATTTTTGGTTTCCTTTATCTTACTTCTGCGTTTTTGTTGATACGGGTTGTTGTATTCACGGTTGCATTTTTTACACCACGATTGAAGGCCATCTTCGGTTGTTGCGCTTTTCCAGAATTCTGTTTCTTCTTCCCATCGTTTGCATTTACGGCATCGTTTCTTTCCATCTTTGCGCTCCATTGAAGGTTGATAGCTTCTTCCTTGATAACCTAAGCATCGTTTACAAACGCTTCTATTGGCGTAGAAGTTCCTAACGCTTTTCCACCGTTTACACGTTTTGCATTGTCGGCGTTTGGTGTCCTGCGAAGTAAAGCGGTGTCGGCAAGCTGGACATTCAAGCGTTTTCATTTCTGTCTCCAGAATTTCCACCATTTGCGATGGTACATTTTGCAATTATCGGCTGTTCTTGGCGAAGATGATAAATTAGAAAAACAATCAAAGTATTCATTGTTCAATAGTTTACGACCATATAAATCTTGCCAATAACAATCCTTGCATCGTTTCATTTTTTGTCTCGCTTGATTTTTAAGACCCTGTAGACACTTTCCTTTACGACATAACCCTTTCGCGTCTGTTGCAGGAAAGTTGCCATTCCACCATCAAACTTACCGGCCTCTGCTGTGCCAAGCGCTGCCTTGAGTGTAGTGTCAGCGTCATCACTTTCTTTTTTTGCCGCTTTCAATATACCCTTTGCAAGCTGTTGGGCTTCGACAAGCTCCGTCGGTATGTCGATTACGCTTTTAGGCTCACGGCGGATTCGTTTGATGACAGAAGCGGAGGGCTGGCTTTCTTCGGGCGGAATGTCTTTTAGTATATGGTTTTCCCAGAAACTTTCCACCGCCTCAATTATCATTTCGCCAAGGCTTTTGTCAAGCGGCACTATAAACATCACAAAGCCTCTGCCAGTCAGAAATGCCGCGACGTGGCATAAATCGGAATCGGTGCATAATAATTGTGTCTGTGCCTGTGCAATTATGTCATCCGGCACTTGGTCTGTGTCTTTCTCGCCCCAGTCGTCGCCAGGGAATTTATAAATGCCCCGAAACTTCGCCTCGACGGGTCGGCCTGTTTCGTTGACGATGGCATCGTCGGTCGCCGAAAGGTGAGTACCCTGCAAGACCCGCCATTGATTAAGCGTTATTTTGCCAAGCTGCTCTTCGGCGAGCCGAAGAATACCAACCTCAAAGACTTGGCCTATTTTTGCCGCGTCCGATGTTACGCTTTCTTCGAGCCTATTTGTTTTGTCCAACCAAATATCCATCTTTGTTCTGTACGGGTCTAAGCCCAAAATGGCGGGGACTTCGGATGCGCCGATGTATCTCTTTCTTCGTTCTTTGTGTTTCTCGCTTATAGCCATTATTCAATCCTTTCATACACAATCTGAACAATAATTAGGGTTCGGAAAAGCGTTAAAGTCATAAAGCCAACCACACTTTTTACATTCCTGCAAAGGGTCGCTGCAAAATCCGGCGTGGCAAACTTCGCCGTGTGGCAAGTCGATAGTTTCTTGGCCGTCCTTTATAGGTTCTTCACAAATGGCGCATTGTTTATCAGTCATCTTTTGCTGCCTTCGTTTGAATCTCCAATGTTTGTATGTCAAGGATTCCCGCTTCTATTAAGGCCATAGCAGTAGACATTCCCCAAAGGTAGCCGTCGCAAAACGTATGCACCAATTTTGCTTTTATATCAGGGTCATCCTGAGTTCTCAAAAGGGAGCTTTTTGTACCTCCGGTTACATCTTCTTGCAGATAATCTTTGATTATTTCAAAGGCAGCCTTGTGGAAAATCATCATTTTCTCTTTTGGTATCGAATCAGTAACTTTCATTTTCACCTCTCAAAAAAAAGCTGGTCGGCGGAGGGAGGAGGAAAGTTGGTGCAAAAAAACCGACCAGTCCGAAGAGAGAGTTTCATTTTAGCCTTTTCTGTCTCTGTTAATGAAATCGCGTAACACACCGATTTTTTTGTAACTGCAGTCTTCAAAACTTTCTTGACCGTGAGATTCAATCGTTCCGTTTATATTGATTGACATTACCCCTCCCTTGATATCAGAACAGATAATACGCATTGACCTCAAGACAGAATTTTCAACTACATCACCTATTTGAAACACATAGGGCTTTGGCTTCAACAATTTGTCCCGTTCCATTTCCAACCGCTCAATCATTTTCAATACGGAGGGTCGAAATATAGGCCAGTTACCCCAAGCGTCTCGACAGGTTCTCCATTCGGGACAGCAGCTTTCTGTTGCATTTATGCTGTCATACAAAAGACAATCTTTACAGGTGGTGGTATTTCCGTGTTGGGGGGAAAATCTACGGCACAGCCCACACCTGCTTCCCCAAATAAACCGACGGCCTTCACTTATCGCGTTTAATTCTTCATCTGCGGCTTCGTAAATTTGCCGATATTTCTTTATCGACACTTCGACGGCGGCAAGCAGGGACTTCTTTCCTTCTCTTTCCACTTCTTCTGTTGTCATCCACACCGTCTTGGGTTTGTCGAGTATCGAGGCGTCGGCGAAGCCCCATTCACCTACCCAAAAACTAAGAGGTAGTTTTATGCAACGTGGCTTTATTCGTTTGAGAACTACATAACAGTCTGATGTTGTTATTACCTCTAATGTATACCCTTCGTAATCATTATTTGGACTGCGGACTGCGGTAACAAGCCGTCCTGGACGTAACTCGTCAACAGATAGTTCTTCTTTGCAATCTTTCTTTTCATTTTCCATTTCTGTCTCCCGTCAAAATAGTTAAGGTTATCTGCTTCTGTAAATCTTCACAAAGAAACACAAAAAGTAAATGGCTATGCCATCGCGGTATAACTTTATCGAAAAGGGCAATCCCCAGCTTTTTGTATTATGGCTGTGATACCATTTTATCATTGTGGATTCTCCTCAAGTTCCTCATTCCAAAGGCTATCACAATCCACAACCTTCGTCAAACAAAAAAAGTAGGCCGATGAAGCAAAAGGGTGGGGAAGTTCCAATCTGTCCACCAACCTACTCCGACCCGTCAGCTACACAACCGACAAGCCATTAGGTAAACTGCTACCAATCAGCTTTCTTGGGCTATTATTTCCGCTTGCCCGATTGTAATCGGCACTCTTATCACGGCGGCTATTTCGATGAATTTACTGTCCGGCGTCAACATCAATGGCGTCGGCATCATTACGTCAGACTTAACCCTTTTTGTGTACTTTCTTTTCGGCCTTGGCTGTTCAGCGGAAGCTGGTGGCGCTGCTCCGCCAATTCCTTTTCTCTGCTGCGCGGCACGGCTGCGCTTGTCGTTAATCGTGGTAGGCTCTTTCGTCCATCGCCAGTTGACGTCTTGAACCGAGCCTTGATTGCCGTGCGCTTTTTTCTGATGCACACTCATTCCAGCCGAACTGACATAGATAGCTCTGCATCCTGGCACAAGGCACTCCAAATTGTGCGTTAGTTCTATTTTGCTTTTCATTTTTCTGTCTCCTGAATAAAGTGATGGTTTTCTGTTTTCTATCGGCATATAATCACCGGCAATATCTGCGGTAACATCCCAATCCTTTTTGTGTTGAAGGTTTTGCGGGTCGATATTATGCATCCGCGACAAATGGCCTCCCAAACCTTGCGGTGCGGTGAAAATATCGTTGCAATGCAAACACCGAAAGTTCAAAGCCTCTCGGACTTCGCCTGTATGGTTATAGTAAGGTTCTGTCATTTTATATCTCCTAAACTTCTATTTATCTCGTTTTCAGCCAGTTTTGGAAGAATATTGCTAAATCGTTAGCGTCGGTTTGGCCATCGTGGTCGGCGTCATACATCAAATTGTAATACTCGTCCGTCAGTCCCTTGTCCATATAGTTGAGCAACATTGCCAAATCCACAAAATTAACCCTACCGTCAAAGTTAAAATCGCCGTAAAAGTCATCTACTTTAATTTCCAGATAGCCGTTATCGGGTACATAAATAAGTGCAAAAGGATAGCCCCAATAATCCCTATAATATCCTTGGCCTGCGGTATGTTCGACGGCGACAATCCCAGTTGACCACAGATATATGTAATGACAATACGGCCATTCTATGTCATAGACATACATATTGATTGGCAACCAAACAGCGTTGCCGAATTCGTCTACAGCGTCATTGCCGAATTCATCTTTGGATTTGAGTATCAAGGTATGGATATGAGTAAATATAACATCTACAACTTCATCCTCCATATAAAACGCTACTTTACAGAAAAAAGCGTATGGGTGAGCGTATGAAACCAAACCCACACCATCCTGATAATCGCAGGGGTCTGCCATCCACAGTACAACCAAATCTTCACCTGCGGAAACGAAGTTCCAACCGTACCACCAATGCCCTGTCCACCACCATCCCAATTTATATTGCTGCCAATTACCTTCTATGTATTCCCAAGGTTCGCTGACTTCGGCTGTTAAGGCAAAGGGTAAAATCGGATTTGTTAGGCTTGGCGGCCGAGTTGTTGGTGGTTTCCATTCTCTTATAGACGGGTCTGCCGTTTCAGTTTCAACCTTCTTAACTTTAGTTTTCGGTGTATAGCCCACAACGTCGGTTTGTTCTACTCGTTCTAATTGTATCGTTACGCCTTCTGCTGACATAGAATACATACCTTCTTGGTATTTTACTAAAGTGCTGTAAGAGCTGCCGATAACGCCACCGAGCGGTTCCCAGAAATTTTGGCATTGCACCCTGACGAAGCGCATATAACATTCTTTCTCGATATTCCCGTTCCACTTCGGTATCACAAATTTGACTTCCACAAGAGTATCTACCGGAGTATCACCACCCTCGCAGTATTTAGGCCAGTCGTAATCTGGAATGGTATCAGGATACGGAGAGCCTAAGCCGATAAAAAAGACGCATTCTCTTCCACTGATACGAGCAACAGCTTTTCCTTCTTCATAATCCCAGCTTCCGGCAGGCTCCGACGCTACATATCCGTATGGTTCGCCGTTAGGAGCAAGCCTGTCCCAAATATCATAATCTCCACCCATCGGGTCGCGGTGCTGAGTTACATAGCAAAGGACTTTAATCCCGTCTGCTTCTATTTCTGTTGTGATTGTGCATTTGTACTTAAATGCCCCACCGTATATGTCAGCGCCATCATTTCCTGCCCACCAAGCGTCAAGCGACGAAAGCGGCAGGTCTGGCCAACTGTCCGGCTTTACCAAGCTGATAGACATTCCCTCTTCATCAACAAATTTTGCGTTGGGCGATTGGCTGTCGCAGCTTGTCAACAGCAACAAAACCAACAAACCTAAATTTAACGCTTTCATTTTTTACCTCCATTTTTGAGTACTGTTAATTCACTTTTCCTCATACCTTCGTTGCTTATCCCTCGTGATTCGGTCTCTCCTTCTTCGCCACTTGTTGTCCCTCTCGATTCGTTCTCTTCTGCTCCGCTCTCGTATTTTCTGTGTCTCTTTCTCTTTCAAAGAGCGTTGCTTCATTAAGGCTTCGTGTTTCACATTCTCCGGTTCGTTAGACTCTTGAATACGAATTTCGAGCAAGGAAACCCTCCTTTCTAAGTCCGCTACTCTCTGTTCGAGAGTCGTGCTTTTCGGAGAGGGGCCACTGCCAAGACAGAAGGTTACGAGAAGTACACAGGCGATGGTCGCCATACAAAGTATTTTAGTCTTTCTTTTCATCTTTTTATTCTTTCAGTATCGTCAATTCGTTTGTCGTCAGGTTATAGGATATATCTGGTTCGACCGGAACATCTCTCAGATACTTTGCAAATTGCGATACCATTATACCTGAAATCACGTTTGCGCAATAGATGGTTGATTTAGCTGTACACTTACCGCGAAAGGCTTCGTCCTGCGAAAAAAGGGTCGTGGGGTAATGCTCAGACGATTCAGGATTATACACTGTTATAATCCGTAGGCTTTCAGCGGCCATTCGGCCATCGCAAAAGAACCTAACTTTTGCATTAAGGGCTTCCCATATCTCTTGGCGGGCTGTAATACTGTCGACGCAGCAAAAAACCGTTTCGCCAAATATGATTTTGTCATCGAATTTTTGAGTATAGGTCTCAATGTTTATTTCGCTATTAAGTGCTTGACATATAGGCCCAGTACAAAGAACTTTAGGATAACCTAAATTGTTTTCGTAATACCCCTGACTTGCGATATTGCTTTCCTCCACAGTGTCGTCGTCGATAAGCTGCAAGTGCTGCACGCCCATAGCCGCAAGCTGCAAGGCCACCTGCCTGCCTATAGCGCCTACGCCAATCACCGTTACTTTTCGTTGAGCCAGTTTTTCCGTTGGCACTAAAGCCGATTGTCGGCTGTATCTTTCATCGTTCATTTCACAATCTCCTCAATCAATTCGATGATGGTATTTAGCTTGGTTGAAATAGAATTAAACATTGTAATTGAAAAACCGACAAGAAAACCAAGTATAGCTAAAACAAAATATGAAAAATAGTTTTTCATAATTGAACCTCCTTTATCGGTACGGGTTTATAATTCTCTTTCGCTGCGGCGGATTAGCTTCCTGCTCTCTCCTGAATTCATCCATCCACCACTGATGATACGACGCATCAAGCTCACAAAACACTTTAGCCGTATGCCCGCGACTTTCAAGGAATCGGGCAAAGTCGTCCGCGTCAATATCAATATCAAGCAAAGCAACAAGCCGATAATATTGGTCATCGAGAGCGGGCATATCCAAAGCTGGTACATTCCACTTTTTCTCTGTGATGTTTTTTTCAAACTCCCGTTTCCATTTTGCAAAATCTTTCTTTGTCGGGTTCTTGCCCTTCTTTTGTATTTCCACCGGCATCACGATTTGTCCATTCACAGGTTTCTTAAACACCAATCGGGCGTAGCCTGTCGAACCGCCGCCGTAAATGAACATAACAGCCCAATCGCAACTGCCAAACGCCTGACGAATAGTGCTTTCATCCGTCCAGCTTGGCGAAGGAACGCAGAAATTATCGTTTATAATTCTGCGATTACGCTTTGTTTTTTTGCCAAAATTATGTGAATTTGGGTGGGTGTGAAGCCATATCCTTGCAAATTGGTTCGGCTGTCGCCCCGCGTCAACTTGGTCGTCGAAATGGTCTGCCACAGCCTCATCATCAAGCAGGGTGCTTGCCCCTGTATTAACCTGTTGCAAAAACGCGATGTCTTCGACGAGTAAAAGGTCTTTGGGGTTAGCGATGCAAAACCCGCTGATTTCCGTAGTGGACAATTCGTTGACATAGGCCAGCTTGCCCCACGCGTAGCGGGTGAACCGCAATGTAAGGTCTTTGATTTCGGGTTGCTTAAATACCTTCATATAACTTTCCTTTCTTTTAAGTTCGCAAAATTGCTTGCACTATATCCACAAAGTCGTCGATACGACCGTCTGAAACGCTCTTTTGACAAACTTCCCAACCATAACCAAAACACATACAGCCTGACGAATGAACGGGTTCTCCGCCGCTTGTTGGGGAAATTGTAAGTATGTCATAATGACAGGAAGTTCTTTTGCCGAGGCGTTTAAAGTCAAGCCTAATATCGTGCGGCCCACGATTATAACCCCTATAAATATCATCCGTTTGTATCGTTAATACCCCTTTTTTATAGGATACATCATTGTAATTATCTAATAGATACCTGAGCATCGCTCGTATTTCTTTCAGTATTATTTTCTTCCCAATATGCTTTCGGAAAAGAGTTTGTATTTCCTTAACTACTTTGACGGGAAAGCCAACTGTTTTTCTGCGTTTCTTTGCCATTGCTATCAAGTGCGAAGTATCTGCTGTACTATGTCCACGAAGTCGTCGATCCGGCCTTCTTGAAGGCTTTTCTCACAAGCACGAAAGCCATTACCAAAACATAATGCCCCCGATGAATCAATATGCCGTGTTCCGGTTGGATAAATTTTAAGGATGTAATAATGACACTCATTATAATTAAGCATTTTAAGGTGAAGGTTAAGATTAAATGACCCATAATTGTTACTGCTATAATGTCTAAAAATGCCCTCTGTTTGCACCGTTAATACTGCTTCTTTGTATGTTACAAGAGCATAGTTATCTATTAAATATAGCAACATTGCTTTCAATTCTTTCAGTGTTAGCTTCTTTTTAAGGTGTTCCAAATAAAGCTGTTGTATTTGCCGAGCAACGTCTTTTGTAGTTTGTTTTGTTATTTGCTTGGCAACTTTAGCCGCGATTCGTTTTGTAAGTTGTTTAGGTTTTTTTGCTTTTGTCTTTGCCATTATTTTATTCCAAATCTTAAAAGGAAGGAGTGCCCCAATTTTGAGACACTCCCTTGTCCGCTGGCGAATCATCTTAACGACTTTCCGCCTTCGATGTGGGTCGGCGTAATCGTAACCCTGTCGCCTTCCCGCAAGACGTACTTTTCCGCTACGATGTCCCGATTTACCCTGATGAGATGGTCTTCGGGCTTGCAGCCTTTTTTCATCTGCTCTTTGAAAAGCTGCCCGACTGTACTCCTTGCCTTGACTTCCACCTCACCGGCGAAACCTGCGCCACTGTTGCTAATAAATAGTACCGTCATAAGTCTGTCTCCTTTTTCCCCAATAATAATAAAACCTGTTTACCCTTTTGTTCCACCCTGCTTTTGTTCCTCTTTAGACATTACTTCTACATATTTTTCCCATCCATTTTTACGAATCCAAAAGACTGATGTTATAACGGCTTGGTGCATAGCTCCTGTGCAATCATCATCGGCTGCGGCTACTGCGGCCTTAGATAATGCCTTAGCGTCTGCGTTGTCTTCCGAAATAATGCCATATACATTTTTATAACCGTGAAATTGTGGGTCGGCTTTGGGGTTTGCATCGAGCCATTCCAAACCTGCCTTTAACATAGCCCTGCAAGTTTCTTCATAGCCGCCGCCAAAACCACTAATTTCTCCCATTTCTGGAGTAAATTCATACATTCAAAGTCCCTCTTTACAGTTTTGCCTTTTCTGCTTTACTCTATAAACTTTTCAAACGACACAGGATTTTCCTTTTTGCCGCCATACATTGAGCGGTCGATTTCAACCGTTTGTTTGGCGCAATCCACCGTGATAAGACATTCAATATCGTGGTGTTGAGTGGTGCAGATACCAAAGCCAGTTTCTTGGCCGTGTCCTTTAATACCTACCATTTCGTCGAAAATAATATGAGCCAAGTAACATCCATTATCCCATCGCCACTTTTTCGCCAAGCCCCTCTTTACTATATCAGGTAGTTCGTCTGCTTCCCAATGGGTGTATAGATATACTCCACTAACCAATACTTGTCCTCGACATCCCATAGTTACACCTTACCTTCCCAAGTCCCGCTTTACTTTGAGTTATTTGTCAAGCCTTTTCATTTCATCGGTAGCTGCGGCCATAGTTTTAACTGTGGCGTCTGCAATTTTTGTTGTAGCTTCTACAGTTTTCTCAAAGGCCGTAACATATCTTTCGAGTAAACCAAGTAATTTTGTTTTGTCAGCTTGCGTTAATTCCATTTTACTATCCCTCTTTACTTATTCGTTCTCACAAAGTCCCACTTTACAGATTTTATTTTGCTTTCGTATATCGTCCATTCTGCTGCGAAAAGCACTTTCAACTTTGTCTTTGCATTTAGTTTTCATCGTTTCCCTTTTTCAATTTTGTCCCTCTTTACGGCACTAAAAACGCGGCGTTAAAAAAATCTTTCCGATACATAGCACCCCTGTTTTTAACCTGGGGCAACGTAGGCGGCGGCGATAGCTTTGTCCATCTGTTCTTGGGCTTCGGATGTTGCAACTATATCACTGCCAAGCCATTCTCTTGCCATTAGGCAAGCTGCTAACAAATCAGGTGCGGCAGCTATAAGGCGGGCGTTGGCTGTTTCTTCTTTTTGACCTTTTGGCAGACCTACACAAACAGTTGCTATCCATAAACGACCACCGCCGAACTCGGTTACGTAAATAGCCAAATTATCCAATTCCCATTTTCCTTTTGTATGCTCCATCTTTCTATCCTTTTTAGATGTCGGTTTTCAATGCTTCTTTCGCGTAGTCGAAGCCGTAAAACCCACCAACAATATCAAACTCAATTTGCTGTTTGTCCTTGTCCAGCTTTTCGCAGACAAGACGATAGACGTCGCCGGACAAATACTGATTCCACGTTTCCAAAAGACTTTCGGCTTTCGTTAGTGCTTGCTCTTTGCTGTTTTCAAACTCGACGCCGCCCGCGCCAAACTCTTTTTTCTTGACGAGTATTGCGCCGACGTGCGAAACGTCCCATCGCTGGTCTGGAAACTCGTTTCCGTCAAGTGATAAAACGACGCCACTGTGGATATAGGCAGCAATAGGAAAAACAAAATAGTCTTTTGTTTCGTCCGGTTCGTCCATATCTTCTGTGTGGTATCGCGCTTCGTGATATTGTTTGTGATACCAGGCCCGCAGAATATCTTCTGTTATCGTCTTATTCTCAATCCAAAAGTCCCGATGATAATGCACCAGAAAAAGAGTATCGTCCCCCCAAGTGTCCGGTGATTGTGGGTCAATGTCCTGCGTTAAATACCGCAGTTCAAAACCCCCCTTCACTTGCTTTATCTCGATGGTATCGTCTATTGGTTCAAACTGGTATTCCTGCTGCGATTCGTCGTCCTTGTAAATTGTGTGAACGATTTTCTTAATTCCCATTTTTTACCCTCTTTACTTTCCACCACCATTGCCGTTAAACCCCCAGTTCCATTTCCACTTGCCCTTGAAACCATAATCAGCCACGCTGCCAATTAACAGAACAAATATAATAGCAACATAGAAAATACCCCAAATGGGACAAGTCGCTAAAAGTGCTAAAATCCGCTTTGTTTTAATTCCCATTTTTACCCCTTTTCAGCACAACGCCAAATATGCGCAAACGAACAGCCAAAATCTTATAGGATAATTGCAGACCCGCCAACCACCGCAGCCGACGGGTCTATAAGAGAAGAGGAGGGTGTTTAGAGATTTATTT
>SDBT01002977.1_pt1 | contig 29496 bp, 24 predicted proteins | sample 2277101 | NCBI WGS metagenome assembly SDBT01 (sample SAMN10404973, study PRJNA504765) | marine sediment metagenome | isolation source: marine sediment core GS10_PC15, 103 cmbsf | place: Arctic Ocean: Southern Knipovich Ridge | collected 2010
AATAGTAGCATCCTTTCTTTTAACTTGAACGTTTGTAAGGATGCTACTATACTTTTTTATAGAGTAAATCCTATCACTTTTTGGTTGCGGCTATGCTGCTCCAAGATCTCTGTGTCCTCTGTGGCAATATATATTCGTGTCTAAATATAATTTACATATTCCAAAATAACCCTTGACATCTAACAATACACATTATACAATAATTATCAAACTAAATATAGAGTTAACATGACAAACCAAAAGCGGAAAAAAGACAAATGAAACGAATCATGAACAACCAAACATTTCCCATCGGCTTACTGGGAATTTACTACGGCATACGCAATACGAAAAAATGCAAAACAAACCCAATTCACCTTCAAGAATCGAGAATCAAAAACATGCAAAACGAACCCAAATCTGAGGCCTACGCTGAGCCGAAGGCGAAGTCCCGGCGCGCCGGGGAACCCAATTACAATTTACCCATCAACTCATTTACTCATATACTCATTCACTTTTTTATGCAAAACGAACCCAATTTAAACATATCCGCTACGAAAAACTGCTTGGATATTGCCTCTTGCCTACTGTATCTTTTGCAATTATTTACACGCCAAATGCAAAATTTTCAAAAAATAACAAAAAAAACACGCATTTTACAACTTTTGGACAATAACCCACTTAACTCCATGTACAACAAAGACTTACATAAATATTTCACCCCAAAATACAAATTTACTCATCAACCCATTTACTCATATACTCATTCACTTTTTTATCCAAAACAAACACAATTTCAAAACTTCGAGCATCGAGTATCGAGCATCAAGAACCGAAAATATGCAAAACGAACCAAATCTCAAAAAAAACGCCTCTTACCCCACCTCGCCCAACGGGCCACGGGCGACGAGTCACGAACAAAAATGCAAAACGAACCCAATCTCGAAACAAACCCCTCTTGGCCCACCTCGTCCAACGATTCACGGGCCACGGCGCACGAGAGACGAATAAATATCCAAAACGAACCCAATTACAATTCCGCAAATCGAAAATTGGAAATAGAAAATCGCAAATCCCCTTGGGTCACGAGCGACGAATAAAAATGCAAAACAAACCCAATTACAATTTACTCATCTACTCATTCACTTTTTTATACAAAACAAACCCAATTGCAACAGAAGAGTGACGGGATACGAAAAAATGCAAAACGAACCCAATTTCCAAACAAGTAAACCTAACTATAGTATTAACAAAGGCTTACGAAAATGCTCACTTCCAAAAACGCACTTTTTTGCATTAATCTTTACATCTGCTGTGATTGATATAAAATCTTACTCATCGTCAGCGTGGACCTGTATGTAATGGAGATTGGGTCTCAAACAACAGATTTAGGGTTTTATTGAGCTGGGAGGCTAAAAAATGAAAAAACCGGTGAATCGAGTCATTATGACGGTCATTTTACTATCAATAATCACTTCTTTATGCTCATGCAACGGGCAGTACTACGCGAAAGGCAAGGTCAAAATGGACATTCAAACAAAACCGTTCGGTAAAGCTGACGGTAAAAACGTCGATTTATATACCCTGGCAAACGCAAATGGCCTTCGAATGAAAGTCATGAACTATGGCGCTATCGTACTTTCGCTCGAAGTACCCGACAAAACCGGAAAAATCGACGACGTCGTCCTGGGCTTCGATACACTGGAAGAATACCTAAAAGGACATCCTTATTTCGGTGCAATCGTAGGAAGATATGGAAACCGCATCGGAAAGGGCAAATTCACCCTCGATGGCGTCGAATATCAACTGGCAGTAAACAACGGCCCAAACCACCTACATGGAGGCCTAAAGGGCTTTGATAAAGTAGTCTGGGACGCTGTACCGGTTACACAAGACGACGCTGTAGGAGTCAAATTCAGCTATCGAAGCAAAGACGGCGAGGAAAATTATCCCGGAAATCTCGATGCTACAGTAACATATCTACTGACCAATGACGACGAGTTCAAAATCATCTATTCAGCCACGACAGATAAAGCTACACCGATAAATCTGACACATCACAGCTATTTCAATCTCGCCGGACAGGGGCAAAGGGACATACTCGATCACAAGCTTATTATAAACGCCGACCTATACACCCCGGTCGATGAAGGACTTATACCTACGGGTCAGCTAAAACATGTCAAGAATACACCATTTGATTTTAGAGAACCATACGCAATTGGTGACAGAATAGCCAACGACAACCGACAACTAAAGTACGGAGGCGGATACGACCATAATTTCTGCTTAAGAAATGGCGGCGGAGGGGGGCTAACACTCGCTGTCAGTGTATATGAACCGACAACCGGCAGGGTGATGGAAGTTTACACCACGGAACCGGGAGTACAATTCTATTCCGGTAATTTTCTTGACAGTTCCAACGTCGGAAAGGGCGGCAAGGTCTATAAGCACCGTTACGGCTTCTGCCTCGAAACACAGCATTTCCCAGATTCACCAAACAAACGACATTTCCCAACAGCCATCCTAAAACCAGGACAAATATACAGCCACATAACAGCATACAAATTCTATTCGAAGTAGCTATCTTGGCAAAACCTATGTTTAGTTGTCATATCGAGACGAAATCGAAGCAAAGCGAAGTCGTTGATCCCCCTTTGGAGCGACAAGCCTTGCCGGGTATCTGGCCTGTGAATTGAAAATCCTTGCCGAAGGTATCAACGACTCGAATGAAGGCTTGAGACTCTTAAATGCTATGGGTAAGGTTGAAATTCTCTATTGAGTTGGATAGGCTTGGGATTCGATATTGACATTCGCTCCGTACAGAATAATAGTTAGTTTAGTTGCTACCTAAGGAATAACAACTTGTCTATATATAAGTATAGGAAAAACACACCACATCTTACGTCCCATAAGATATGTTATGTTTCATTCGGCTTTTAGGAGAGTTTTAGCTTAATTATACGCAATCGGGGATTTGCGACTAATTGTCGTCTGGGAACGTTTGTTGTGAGTTAGCAGCATGGCTCGTCGTTTCTTCGAGATAGTCCCACATTGTCGCGGCCCGGTCGAGAAGACCTAAATTTTGAAGTACCAAAGCTATATTTACCGTCGCTTCGGGTGCGGCAAAATTGTTTTCGAGAAACTGCTCGAGGTTCAGCATGCTCGATGCAAATTTTATCCTGTCACAATACAACAGAGCCGTTCGATAGTGCAAACCAAGCATCTGAGCATCAATACACTGAGGCTCTTTGAGTTGTTCAAGAGCATGTTCTTTCTGATTAATTTCAAAAAGACATATGGCAAGTTTACTCGCCGCCCTTAAATATGTCGGATTCAGCCTAAGCGTATTTTCAAATGCTTTGATCGCCTCATCAAGCCTGCCGGCACTCATTAACAATACACCAAGTCGGTTCTGAAGTTCGGGATTCTGGGGCCTCTCAATAATCTGCTGCTGGTGTAAGTTGATAACTGTATTGATCATTTGTTCCATTTGCTCAGGGCTCGATGGAAGCACTTGGCTGCCGATTCCATCAAGAAACTGAAGTATCGCTGTTTGAGCAAGAAGCATTGAGCTGTTTGGACCTATCGCAGCGGCTAAGGAAAGTGTAACAATCGCTTCAGGCTTATTGCCTGATAGCTTTTGCGCCGTGGCAAGCCCGATATATGCTTCGATGATTTGGTCATTAATTTCCGCCGCAAGGTTGAACTGTTTGGCCGCAAGTTCTGTTTCACCCATCTGCATATAGCAGGTACCAAGCTTTATTGTCGCTTCGAGAAAATGAGGACAAAGACGCATCGCCTCCTGGTATTGTTCTATCGCCTGATCGCCGGCACCAATGGCAGTTAGTGCGTCAGCTCTTTTAAGGCACAGATCCGCCCTTTCCGGTTCTTCCTGCAATAAGTTGTCGATTCGTTCGAGTGCCTCGTATGCCTGACCATCCATCAGAAGCTCGTCGATTTCAACATTATCGGCATGAAAATTGTCCGGATGGATAAGGATTGCGGTGTTGAAAGTATCCATCGCACGAACATATGCCGAATCAACTATATATAGATACCCCAGCGTTACAAGTGAATCAAGGTCATCGGGATACTCAGTCCTTAACAACTCGTACTCACGGATCGTCTTTTCGAGTTGACCGTTCTTAAAATAAATCGCAGCAAGACGCTGGCGGGGCAGATGAAGATAATTCTTGAACTTGAGGCAGTCCTGGTAAAATTCTACCGCCTCGGATTCTTTTCCAAGACGCTCGTAACAGTGACCAAGTGCGTAAAGAGCCATCGTATTTGTCGGCATACGAGTATAAACACTTGTCAATTGTTCGATAGCATGCTGGAGTTGACACTTCTCTATCAATATTGCCGCAGCCGCGAGACGACCTTTTGGGCATTCGGGATTATTGGATAAGTAGGTATGAAGTTTTTTCTCCGCTGAGTCCGTTTTGTTCTGCCCGATCAACTCGAGAATTTCGGAAAACTTTACATTGGATTGGCTTTCCTTTTGGCTCTGTGCCGACTGTACCGCGTCAAGCCAGTGCCACATTAAATCGGCAGTATCGATAGTTATCGCCCTGCCGAATATTTCCAGCAATTTACTCATATATCACCCTTCACACACCGAAGCCAGATACCTCGGAAAATTAAAAGCTCCTCTTCCCAACTAAACGCCTCCGTTGCTACTGAATGATATATCGGTTAGGTTTTAGACAGTATTAAACAGAATAGTCGAACAGATGCACAAAAACGCGATTTTTGTGTGGATATATGGCATTTATGTCTGATGTAACGATTGGTCGGATTCTGTAGGCAAAAGCTGCCGGAATATCCCCACCACCATTTTTTTTGTTTTTTCTGTCGCAAATAACACCGGTTTTTGCACTATATAGTGAGAATTCGAATTCTTGGAGTTATTTTAGGCTCTCTTATGGGTACAACCGACAAATACTATATCGAACGCTGTCTAAACGGCCATGCCGACGACTTTCGCCACCTTATAAGACGATATCAAGGCCCCCTGCTGGCACATCTGGCCGGCAGATCAAAAAGCAGGGATTTAGCCGAAGAAACAGCACAGGAAACAATGGTTCGTGCCTATTTTGCTCTTGGAAAATTAAAGAAACCAAATTCCTTTTTTGCTTGGCTCTTAGGCATAGCTAACCGCGTAACAAAAGAACAGCAACGGCAAAATCAGCGAAGAGACAACATCGCAAAAGTAATGTCCGAAAACAAAAATGACCCGGAACTTTCGCGAGATTTCGCCCTCGAAAAGGCCGTTGCCGCCCTGTCGCCACCCTACCGGGACGTTGTACTGCTAAGATATTACGGCGACTATTCATGTAACGATATAGCCGAGCAATTGGACGTCCCCTTAGGGACGGTGACAAAACAGTTGTCACGCGCGTACGCAATGCTGCGTAAGTCTTTGCGACATCAAAATAGTGAGGTGCAAAAATGAACTGCCAAAAATGCACAAATATGTTAGTCGAATATATCGAAAAGACACTGCCCAAAGAGCAGAGACAGGCCCTCGAAGAACATTTAGAGACCTGCCCCCCCTGCCGTGCTCAGATGGAACAGTTAAAAGACCTCACCGAACGCCTAACAACAAACGCCAAACAGGTACGCGAAACCAGCCTCGAAAGCAACGTAATAAACCGAATTCTCCAAAAGCAGAGCCTGAAACTAAAACAAACAAAAACAAACTTAAAACTATGGAGAATAATCATGAAAACCAAATTAACAAAGTTAGCCACTGCCGCCTCAATTGTACTGATCGCGGCGTTATTAATAACTTTTTTTGAAAAGACGACCACTATGGCTTATGCACTCCCGCAAACCGTCGAGGCCAACCATAGTGTGCGATTCATTCATATAAGAGACCTCAAAGCCGGCGAGGAGGAACCGAAAGAATTCTGGGTAGAATGCGACAGTCTTGGACAGATCAGCAGTGCTCGCATGCATATTCCAGAGTGGGATTCGCCTGAGGACGGCGCGAAAATAATTGTATGGAAGAAAGATAAAGTGCAAGTATATTTTAAGAGGAAGAATCTTTTGTTTATTGCCGGGGACAAAACCGTAGCTGTACGCATGCTCTCGTTAGTGGAAGAATGCGATCCGAGGTTGGCTGTCGAGCACATGCTCGAATTGGAAGCGAAAGGTGAAGTAAAGATTGAGATAAATGAGCCTTCTGACAGAGCTGAACTTATTATGGTAACAGCTACCTACCTGCCTGAAAGTTCGACGCCGGAGAAACGCCAGGTCTTATTTGTCGATCAGGCCACAAAACTTGTTACATCTATGGAGTTTTACGAATTAAGAGATGATGATTATGAGTACAAAGGTGTGATGGACTTTTTAGATTACAATCAGGAGATTGAAGCTAAGATGTTTGTTCTTGATGTGCCTGCTGACGCTATGCGAATTGATCAAACCGCACAGGAGGTCGGACTTCTCCAGGGTGATCTTAGCAATGACCAGATTGCCCTCGAAGTGGTTCGCCAATTCTTTGAGGCGTTGATGGTCCGGGATTATGGCAAAGCAGGTACTTTGATGGAAGGCATACCCGCTGATAGAATGCAGCAGGGTTTCGGGCACATGAAGGTTCTGCGCATCATTTCAGTCGGACCGGTGGCCCCCCATCCCAAACCTGAAACTAAAGGGGTGATAGTACTCTGCACTGTGGAAATCGAAAAAGATGGCAAAGTAAGTGAGTGGAAACTGGAGCAGCTCGGTGTTCGGCAAGTGTTCAACCAGCCGGGCCGATGGACAATTTTCGGAGGGATTTGAAAAGAAGCGTAACTAACACATAAGCGCTGTATTCAGGAAAGGCCGGGCTTTATTTAGCTCGGCCTTTCTTGTGCGCTTTTATGTGAGAAACGCTATTTTCACAAGAGGACGATAAAAAAAACATTTAATTTATGCGCAAAGTGGGTACTTTGGTGTGTTATAAGAGAAGGAAGATCTTTCTGTTGACAGGTTGGACCGCATGTTAGAAGACGAACTGCTTATTTGGAAATTCAAAAGTGGCGACATCGATGCTCTTAGGGTCATCTATCAGAAGTATAGAACCGACCTGCTGAAATTGGCTGTGGTTCTGAGCAATGAGGTCAACACCGCCGAGGACGTTGTGCAGGATGTATTCTTGAGCTTTGCACAATCGGCAGCGAGAATTCGCCCGATTGGAAATCTAAGGAGTTATCTCATGACCAGCGTTGCCAATAGGCTTCGAAATCTAAGACGCTCACAGAATAGACACCAGGGATGCAGTATTCAAGAGGCTGATTGTTTAGTCTCCGATTTGAGAAGGCCTGAGCAATGGGCTCTGTTGAGTGAAGAACTGCAGCTACTTAGTAAGGCCATGGCCCAAATTCCTGATAAGCAGCGTGAAGTAATAGCTCTTTACATGCAGGGCGAGATGACGTTCAGACAGATAGCCAAATTCCAAAAGGCATCAGCCAGTACAATTCGGGGCCAATATCGGTACGGATTAGACAAACTGAGGGCACTCTTGAATAGTGAGGTCAAAAAGTGAAACCGTCAGATAAACATATAAAGGATTTCTTCAAAAACGCGGCTATTGAAACCAATCCCAAGATGGAAGAAACCGTCCTGAATAAAGTTCTATTAGCCGGCCAAAAAGCAATCAGTTCGAACAAAACGATAAACCCAAAACTATGGAGAATAATCATGAAAAGACCATTTACTAAACTTGCTACTATCGCGGCGTTAGTTATGGCGGTGCTTATAGGCATAGACCGGTTCGGCAATATTGGAACGTCTGTCGCCTGGGCAGATGTCGTTGAGCGTTTCGAATCCGTACCGTTTTTCAGAGTAACCGTATACGTGGGCTACGATAAATCCCTCCCGGTGGGAAAAGTAGAGATATGGAAGTCCGAAGGAACACGCATCAGAGCCCACGAGTTCAACAAGGTTATTTTTGCTGGCTTGCGTACTGGGGACACCATTGCATTTGACCGTTTAACGTTGAAAACTGTCAACCATAGTGGCCTCGCAACGGAACTGCTGGAAACAACTCTGCGTGTCGAATGGCCCGACTATCGCTTCTCCCTTGATACGCTCGTCGACCATTTTCCCATGGGGCCCGAAGGTATAACTCCGATTCAGACCTCGGATACTCCGGCATCAAAAGAAACGGTTCTTTTTGAAGCAAAGCATGAACAATCGGAGGAACGGCTTTTGATTTGGGCCCTTCGCGATAGCAAGCTGCCTATCCAAATGCGGTTCCGAGATCCCAAGAATGGTGAGTATGGTGATTATTTCTTTGACTACTCAGAGAAGAAAGATGAAACATTTTTTGATCCTGAAGCATTTAAGAGCAAAAAGACAGATTCTGTCTCCACATATGGCGATTCAGCCGACAATGAGGAATCCCTCTCCCCATCGAGGCAACACCGTTTAAGTTCACAAATTCATTTTACTGAGGATATTAGGAGTCCCGATCTGGACATACAAAAGGTGACAGTATCAGAAATCGGGGATAAAATCTTTTTCACTTTAAAATTTGATTCTGAATATGAAAGAAGGATAATGCTCTTCTTCGATACTCCGGATGGGGATACTATAAAGATTTTCCGAGCAGATGGGATAAATCTCGGCGGCGGTGCAATCTCGATAGAGGTTGAAAAAGAAAAATTAGAAATGGTTAATCAAATAGCCATATCATTTAGTGGACATGGCGACAATTGTATTTTCTTAGAATGGCCTCCGCTAAAGCTGCCGGCAGATTTCGATCATAAGGCCGCGACGGAGTGGGGAATGGATCCGGGCCTCGGTATCAGCAGTCTTCACAAACAGGAAATCGATGGAAGGGGTATTCATGTCGCGATTATTGATCTTCCGTTGCTGGAGGACCACGTGGAATACAAGGAACAACTGGTGCAGTCCACCAGGATCAACTGTAACAATGCAGACTTCGAGATGCATGGAACCTCGGTAGCCAGCCTGTTTGTGGGGGAAAAATGCGGTGTGGCTCCGAGGGCTCTGCTGCATTTCTGGGCGGTGCCCAGCAAGCCGGATTACAAGTATCGGAACAAGGCCCTAAAACAGATCATTGATTATAATAAAGGGAAACCTCTGAAGGAGAGAATCCGCGTAGTCTCCGTTTCCAAGGGATTCAGCCATGACGAGCCGAACCTTGATCACTGGAAAGAACTGCTCAAACGGGCCGAAGACGAGGGAATCTATATCATCCATTGTGGCGATATGTTCGGCGTCGGTTGCCCGCTGTACTCCGACAAAAACGATCCTGGATCTTACGAAGTGTGCGCCTTCGCAAAAGCAAGCGGTCAGATTGGTGATGAAGCAAACACAATCTTCGTCCCCGTCGACAACAGGACCACCGCGCACATAAAGGATACAAATGCTTATAGATTCGATTTCAACGGAGGCTTAAGCTCGGGAGCACCATATATAGCAGGCGTTGCCACCTTGGGCCTGCAGGTCGATCCATCTCTAACACCCAGACATATCCGAGATTATATGCTGGCATCAGGTACGCCTTTCCATAAAGGAGTGATTCTTAACCCATCTGAGTTTATCCGTTACATAAATCGGATGAAACAGAAGTAGTCTGGACCATATAGCTCTATGGCAGGAGTAAGCAATGAACTTTAAAGCCGAGCTTAGATGGCTTGGCCTTTTTTCTGCGCTGGTGGAAAAAAAATGGTTTTGCTATACTAAAAGTGCGGTCATAATCGTGTTATATCTGAAGAAAGATCGTTTTTGAGGACACTGGCAGGCTGCGAATGATAGAAGACGAAGTGCTCAAGTTGAGATTCAAGTACGGCAGCAGGGACGCTCTGCGGCGAATCTACGAGAAGTATCAGGATTATCTGCTAACGTTGGCAATGGCTCTTTCAAATGATGTTAATACCGCTGAGGATGCTCTACACGATGTATTTGTCTCTTTCGCGAAATCGTCGGATAATTTCCGGCTTCGGGGAAACCTCAAAAGCTACCTGGCCACGTGCGTTGTAAACCGCATTCGTGACGGAATGAGAAAAAACAAGCGCCAAGCGAATTTCCTGGAAAATGCCCCCCTGCCGCAATTGCAGACCGACGGGCCCGAACAGGTAGTAATTGCCGACGAAGATTCGCAACTGTTGGCGCGGGCGTTAACGAAGTTGCCGTATGAACAGCGTGAGGTTATCAGTCTGCGTACAAAAGGCGGTATGAAGTTCAGCCACATAGCAAGACTCCAGAAAACTTCGATTAACACGGTCCAGGGCCGATACCGGTATGGACTGGATAAACTGCGGTCAATATTAAATGGCGAGGTAAGAAAATGAGACCGGCAGATGACAATATAGAAGAATTGCTTAACAAGATGCAGTTCAAAGCTTCGGATCAAACGCATAAGAAAATCCTGCATGAGACTTTGAAGGCACACGATCAAACAAAAAATCAGGAACCGACACAGGTACAACCGGTCCTATGGAGAATAATCATGAAAAGTAAATTAACAAAATTAGCTACAGCCGCGGTGATAATTATTGCGGTAATGATTGTCATACAACAATTTGGCGGCTCGATTGACGGGGCAAGTGTTGTTTGGGCTGATGTTTTGGAGCAGATAAGTGAAGTTCGTCCTTATGCGTGTAGGATGACATTTGACTTTGATGGTGACAAGCCGGATGTCAGTTACAGGGTGATATACAAGAACCTTTCGGTTAGGCGCGAAGAAAGAGATGACGGCAGTATATTAATCTTTGATATGTCACAAAAACCTGTCAATATACTTATTCTTTGGCCGGATAAGAAATTAGCCCGTGAATCAGTGCTGTCTGACAGGGGACCTATAAAAGATCCAGATGTGTTGAGGATGATCACGAATCGTCAGAATGGGACGGAAGAGGATTTGGGTTTAAGCGAGATTAATGGCAAATCGGTAAAAGTTTTCCATTCACCAGATGAACACAACGAATTTACAGTCTGGGCAGATGTAGAAACAAATTTGCCGGTACGGGTGGAACTTCGTCAGTCATCATCCAGCAGGACAATAATAATGGAAGACTTTGAGTTTGTTATCGAATTCGATGAGTCATTGTTCGATACAACGGCACCGGAAGATTATGCAGTTCAGAGGGTCGAAATGCCAGGTGGTGGAGAGACAATCATCAAGACTGAAGGAATAGCTAAAGATGTTGACTTTGAGTTTTATATTCTTTCGGCAGCACCTGCATGGGGTAATGAGCCGAGAACACTACAGGTTTCAAATGTGATGGGGCTTGGCGATGATATTTACATGACCTGCTCACTAGCTGAGGACGGGAGACATGTTGTTTTTATGCAGGCAGAGATGATGAGTAAAATGCTGCTTAATAAGATACGTACAGGTGAACATGTTTATACATCGGTTAGTGGATTAAAGGTTTATCGAGGCGGACCGGAAAAATGGTATTCCGGTATTTTGCTGGAAAGTGTTGGTAATATACTGCCTGACAAACCGTCAGCGGACCGTATAGGGTGCGGCATTGAAACTCCTGACGAAGGAGTGATATTATTGGCGATAAACGGCCCAGCTACAGATGAGGAACTTTTTGACATTGTTGAAAGCCTTGAACTTGCCCAATAAGAAAGGTCAAGCTGAACAGATGAAGGGTTATGTCGTGTCAGCCAATAAACAGATGAGCGACGAAAAATTACAGGAGCTTGTCGAGTCCTTAATAGAAATCAAACCGAATTGATTATTACATCTGCAAACTTCACACCAACGACATTGATCTCGCATGTCAAAACAAGGCCGGGCTTGTTTTTGCTCGGCTTTTTTTATGCGCTTTTAGAGGAAGGTGGAGAAAAATTCTGTTTTTCTTATACTAAAGCGGAGGGTGTAGTTGTTGTATATGTGACGATCGATTGTTATTAAGATTAATATGGGCTCATTTATGCTGGAAGACAGGCTTCTTGTTTGGAGATTCAATCACGGCGATGTTGCTGCCGTCCGGCGGATCTATCAAAAGTACAAAAACGACTTGGTAACCTTAGCTGGGGCTCTGCTCAATGACGTAAGCACCGCTGAAGACGTAGTACACGATGTCTTTGTAGCGTTTATCAAATTAGCAGGCCGTTTCAGGCTCACCGGCAGCCTAAAGGGTTATCTCGCAACCTGTGTAGCAAATAACGCACGTAACCGTAACAAGGCCAAGCTGCAACGGATTTCGAGCCTGGATGAAGCCGAACAAATGCCATCAAATATGCCTAATCCGGATTGCTCGGCGATATTCGGCGAACAATCGCTGAAGTTGAACCGGGCACTGATGCAGCTTCCTTATGAACAGCGAGAAGTAGTGCTGCTGCGACATAGCACAGGAATAAAATTTAAGGCAATTGCCGAATCACTTGAAATTTCAATAAATACCGCCCAGGGCCGATATCGGTACGGTATGGACAAACTACGGTCGATACTAAACAGCGAGGTGCAAAAATGAGACCGACAGATAAGATAAGCAGTTTAATCGGAAAATTAAAACTAAACGCAAGCGCCGACCTCGACAATAGGATCGATAACACAATTTCCAAGGCGCTGGCAGAACAAAATAAGACCACCACGGCTGCAACCCAGCCGAATATATGGAGAACAATCATGAAAGGTAAATTATTAAAATTAGCCGCTGCGGCGGTGATAATGGTTTGTGCAGTATTGGTATTACAACTCGCAGGTGGGCCGGATATGGCAAGCACTGCCTGGGCCAAAGTGAGTATGCAAATGGCAGAAGTGGATTACGTACACTTTTTGTTCATGGCCGAACCCCAACATTATCGTAAGATAGCTCCTCGCGAAGGGTGGTACGGCTACGGAACTGTAGTGCACCGAGGCTGGTCTGGGCGGACATCTTACGACAATGGCCAAACGCGCAAGTTATTTGACCGACATAATACAGAATTAGCCGTCAAGCCTTCAATAATCAAAGAGCAGAACTTCTTTGCCTGGATAAGCGATGGCTTATTGGCAGACGACAGTGAACAACTTCGTAAACAGGTGCCCACAAGTGTGGGGGGCGATTTTCTGATATACAATTTTGTCCCAACCACCGAGAAAGCCCGAAACATAGGCCAATATGTAGAAAGAGTCTCAGTAACAGTTGGAAGATATTCTCTTCTGCCGGTGCAGATGAAAATGACTTTCAAGCAGAACACAGGTATCGACCACATCGACGCTTTTCAGGGTGGTTACGCATTACTGATCTTTGATTATGATTCGCCCGTGAAATCGGCAGAATTTTTCGAGCCCCCTACTACCAGCGAGCCACCTCATGGCAGTAGCGAGATCGCAGTTGGCCAAGGTGAAAGAGAGATAGAAATCTTCGATTCGCCGGGTATTGAGAAAGCGATTGTTAGTCTCTACGGCGATGATTCTAAGGAGGATCACATATTTGCTGATGTAGCATTCATTGTTGAAGGTGGTATTCGAAGTATAACGATCCGTAAGATTCGGCTGGAAGTGAACGATCCACAAAGTATCGGCGTCGGTGATGTTGAAAACTGGCCGGACAAGAGGTATCGTAATATTTCAGGCACGCTTATGTTACGACCTGCAGATGAGAACAGCAAGTATATAGTCGAGATAAGCTGCTGGCTTGACACAATAAGAGAAGGAGATATGAATTAAGTTTGGCACAAATTGATAGAGATTTAGGCCGGATCAAATGAGGTCCGGCCTTTTTATTCTGTGGATTTGGCTAAGTGGGCCTGTTTTTCTATTTCGCTAAGATACGCTAATGTGCGTTCGAGTTTGTCGGTTAGGTGTTTTAGCTTTAGCATGGTTTTTACGCGGGTCAGTAGTTCCAGCTTGTTGACTGGTTTGCTTAGGAAATCATCGGTCCCCGAATCTACACCGCGTTCTATGTCGCCGAATTCGTTCAAAGCCGTTACCATAATCACCGGGATATCCTCGGTTTTGGGGTCATTCTTCAGGCGTTTGCACACTTCAAAACCGCTCATCTGAGGCATCATCACATCAAGTAATACCAGATCAGGCGGAGTCTTTGCAACCACCTCCAGGGCCTCAACACCATCGTAGGCCGACAATATTTCGCAGTCAATATCTTCCAGGTACGCTGCTAACAATTCGAGGTTCTGCTCGTTGTCATCAACGATTAGTATCACAGGTGTTCTTTGGGGTTCTTCATGTTTCTTTTTCATCTGCGGAAACTCCTTTTACTCGGCAATGGCTTTTAGAACAGCACGGCAAAACGCAGGCAGATCCTCCGGCACTCGAGAAGTTATCAGATTGCCGTCAACGACACATTCCTGGTCAACATACTCGGCACCGGCATTAATTATATCGTCCTTGATAGCTATAAAGCACGTTGCCTTTTTACCCTTATAGGCATCGGTACTACAGAGCAGCCACCCGCCGTGACAGATAGCAGCGATTACCTTACCGGCATTTATCATCTCCTGGGCAAAGGCGATAACCGCCTTGCTTCTTCGCATAAAATCCGGTGCGAATCCGCCGGGGACAACCAGACAGTCGTAATCGGCTGCGTTGACATCCCCAGCGGATACATCGGATACACAAGGATAGCCTTCCTTCGAAGGATACTCTTTCTTCGACTCGGCCGCGACCAGATCGACATCATGACCGGCTTCTTTGAGCCTGTAGTAAGGATACCAGACCTCAAGAACGTGGTACATTTGATCGACCATAACAGCTATTTTTTTCGCGGCCATAATATCTAACTCCTTAACCAAGAATTACTTGTATGTATATTGCTATGCGGTAAGTATGGGCTTTGTCATTCTGAGCGCCAGCGAAGAATCTCAACTTCTCGCAGGATAAGAGATTCTTCACTTCGCTGCGTTTCGTTCAGAATGACAATCTATAACATGTTTTCAACATAGCAAATTCAAAACTAAAAATTATCACATCGGCCACTTGCCGTCAACAATATCTTTCAACTCCAACTTCGCCGGATCGATAACAACATGTTTAATCTTCTGGCGTTTGTAAGTATAGACAATATGCACCAGATCGTCCGCGGTCTGAATCACAGCCGGATACGAGAACTCGCCCTTTTCCTTTTCAAGAACAGCTGCCGCCTGCCACTTCTGACCGTTTTTAGTAACGGCGACGTTGAGCATTTCTCTGCCCCTGGGAAATTCCCCTTTACGCGTAGTATGATTATAAACCAGCAACTGGTAGCCGTTTGTAAGCGTTACCGCATCGGTACCGGCATTGGGGTTCGGAAGTGTCGTAGCCGTCATCTTGCTCCATGTCCGGCAGGCGTCTTTAGACCAACTCTGGGTCAAAACGCCCTGCTTACTGCGACAGATAATCTGGTATTTATCGCTATTGGGATTATCTCTCAAGTACATCAGAACGCTCGGCTGAATGGCACCAAACTCTTTGCCGTCATTGATAGGACCGATCATCTCCCACGTACCCCTCTCGTGCGAATAACGCTCGAAGTGTACACGCCAGCCATCGTCTTCGCTGCTCGATGGGCAGAGTATGTCACCACCGGGCAGTTGAACCGGCTTATTCTTTATGGGCCCGACGAAGCCTTCAGGAAGTCTTTTCGGTTGCGACCATGTTCTTCCGGCATCGTCCGATGTCATCATCATGCCCCACCACGAGCGAGGATCGGGACCAACCTTATAAAAAAGAAACAATGGTCCGGGCCGACCTTGGAATAGAATAGGATTCCAACACGGATAACGCTTATCGGGCATCTCAACACCATTGGCAAGCTCCACCGGTGAGGTCCATCCCTCCGGCGTATTACGCGAGAACCATATCCCAACGTCCGGATTCTTTTCACGAGTCCCGCCAAACCACGCTGCGACAAGACCGTCACGAGTAGCCGCAATCGTCGATGCATGAGACTGGGCAAAAGAAGCCTTATTATAGATAAACTCCATTCCCAAAACGCCAGGCTGGTTGGCAAATTCATTATCTGCCGGATGGTTTTCGCCCATGAAAAACGTCCTGGCCTTTCCGGATTCCGCTGGCATCGGCTCCTTGAGCCAATCGAGGTTAAACCTGTAATGCTGACCGCTGGAAGCTAAATGAATCACATCGTCCGGGCTTTGCGTAATCGCAAGATAACCCAAAGGCTCTGCATGAGTATCGTCCATAATAAAGTCCTGCGTCCACGCCTCGCCGTTTAGCATTTTGCCTGCGCCGCCTGCGGTGATGAGCTTCGTTATAGGCCAGGTCTTGCCTTCGTCGAACGATACCGCACCAAACATGCCATAGACGGTGCGTTCTTTACCGGCGGCGTCTTTTATAACTATACCGTTTTTCGACATCATACGAGGCCGCGCTCTGTCAATGATCACCTTTTGGTATTTCGCACGATCGGTAAAGCCTATGTGAAGGATCGCACCCGAGTTGAGCCGCAGAAGCAGTGCACGCTGACCGCCACTGACTGGCGGAAACGGGCTCGCGTAATATTCCCAGTTCTTACCCATATCCTTTGAGTGACTGACCGGCATGCGCCCGTCAATTTGTTTACCGCGACCAAGGGCATAAATGCTGCCATCCTTTAATTGCAGCGCCGCCGCATGAGAACCCATAATATAGTGCCCTTTTCCGTCACTCGTACCCATATACCAACTTTGACCGTTATCGTCACTCATATAAAGTCCAGTTCCGCCATGAGCATCCGCTGGGAACAACAGCTTGCCTTGCTTCGTCCTCGATATACCCATGTGAGCGATATAGCCACCGTGCTCTGGATCGACAATTTTCGGATAAGACCACGTCGCCCCGCTGTCCTCACTAATACGCATCGTCATTGCCAGTTTCGACCACCAGCCGTCGGTGCCAAGCCCGTTTAGGTGCAGCAGCTTTCCGTTACCCATATTAAAAAGACCCGTTCCATGCATGTTACGCTCCCGGGCATTAAAAAAGGCAGACGTCTGGTCCCACTTACCCGTATCCCTGCGAAAACGTGTAGCCACAGTTCCAAGATCGCGACCTCGCTCACGGGCACAGCTAAACCACGCCGCTAACAAATCGCCATTGTCACACCATGCAATAGAAGGTACATGGTTATGAAATAAAAACGGTACCTCCTCGGGCTTATCCGGCTTAATAACATATTTCACCGGCCCCTCGAAATAAGGACCATCATGTTTAGGCCAGTCATATTTTACCTGACGCACCTTTTGTGAATTTTCCGGCGCCTTACTTTTCGGTAGCGGCTTGCTCGTGGGCATCCGGCCCTGCACTATCCGAAATCCCGTAAGCCAGTGCTTGTCCTCAGCCAGATTGCTCAATCGATTGGCACTGCGAAGGGACTTTATATAAACATTGTGACTTCCGCCACGAACCACTTTCCACAATCCGCTTTGACGCCCGACAGGATCTGTCTGCTCACTGCCATCGTAAGGACCGTACCAGTCAGAGCACCATTCCTCTGCATTACCATGCATGTCGTGGAGCCCCCATGCGTTAGCGGGAGTCTGACCTACCTCGCACGATACATCCGTCGGTTCGTCCCTGTGTTTCTGATATTTTTGATATACGTCCGGCAGTGTGTCACCGGTATTATATATTGTAGTTGTTCCAGCCCGGCATGCATATTCCCATTCGGCCTCGGTCGGCAAACGATAAGCAATGCCTTCACGCTCGCTGAGCCAGTTACAGTACGCCACCGCGTCGTGCCAACTGACAAAAACCACCGCATCGTCGTCACCCTTGGAAAGTCCCATCTTACCGCGAAGCTTACTGTGTTCCGGATTGAATTTTTCATACTGGGCATTAGTCACTTCCGTAGCGGCCATGTAGAACGCATTGGAAATATTGACCTTGTGAACCGGCTGTTCATCGACTTCGCCGCCCATGAAATGTCGGTTGCCGTAGGTCTGAGTAATATTCTGATTACCGGCTTGCCTTTCCTGACCCATAAGAAAGCTACCGGGCTCGATTCGAACCATCTTCAAACCCACAGAATTGGGAAATCCCTCGCCCGTGGGCACTTGAGCCGCAAAAGCCCCCAATACAAATACCATCAAAATCACCATCACAACTGCAGTTCTCTTTACCATCACTGTCCCTTTCATTATTAACAAAATCTTTTCATCATTTCTCCTCGGATCTCGCCGGGCTCTTAAACCACTTAAGATTAAACGCGTAATATTGCTTGCTGCTGATAATATGAATTATGCCATCGGGCGTTTGTACACCAGCCATGTATCCCCTGGGCTCGGCGGTAGTTGCACTGAGGGTAAATTTGCCAGTGTTACCGCCGCCGTCAACTTCCCGTTCCGGCCCGCCCGGTGTAATCAATTTACGAATCGGCCAGGTCCGTCCGTTGTCGTAGCTCAATGCGCCAAACAAACCCGTAACTTTTCTGTCACCACCTTGGTAGTTAATTATCATACCCTTGGTAAACGAAGCCAGAAACAGCGCACGTTCCTTTAATCGAAGAAAAACAATCCGCTGACCACCGCCGACAGGCTCGAACTCAGAAGCTTCGTAGCTCCAGCTCTTACCCATATCATCCGAAATACTTATCGGCATCTTACCTTTGATATTACTGCCGCGGCCAAGTGCCATCAATCGGCCGTTAGTTAACTGCAAAACTCCCGCATGGATACCCGCGATACGTCCCTGGGGCGTTGACCATGTTTTACCTTTATCACGGCTTATCCACAACGCAGTCCCCCTACCGGCAGGATGCCAAGGCCAATCCGAGGGCATAACAAGGTAACCTTCATTACTGACAAATGTTGAAGGAATCGGCTGATTCGATAGACCGCGGACCGGACTTATCAACCTTGCCTTCGACCAAGTCGCACCGTTGTCTTGCGATGTGCGCATAATAAGCGCAAGGTTCTTGCGATAATTCGCCGCTGCAGAAAGTCCGTTAAAATGATAGAGTGTACCTTGCCCATCATTCAACAGTCCGGGCGCATGGTCGTTGCGATCCGGTGTGTCCCAGAAAGGCCCGACAGAATCCCACTTCTTCGAACCGCGACGAAGCCGGCTGGCAAGAATGCAAAGCTCACGACCTTGCTCACCATTACCAGAATACCAGATCGCAAACAGATCGCCGTTATCACAGTATGTCAACGCCGCATCGTGATTGTGCTTTGAATACATTGGGCCGTTGGACTTGGGCGGTACATCAACATAAGTTTCGGGGCCTCTGAAATACGGTTTGGCCGGATCGGGCCGTTCAAGCCAACTGCCACGATTCTGATTTACACCCCTGGCCCATGCCGCTAAGTTTCTTGGTTCAGCCAATGGCTTGGTTGCGGGCATCTGACCGATCACAACACGAAAACCCAACAGCCAATGTCGATCTTCCGGCAAGGAACCGTGACGATTGGCCGAGCGAAGATGTTTAACATCCGTATTATGGCTGCCGCCACGAGAGACCCTAAAATCCCCATCCACCCGCCCTGCCGGGTTCGACTGCTCATTCTTTTCATACGGACCATACCAGTCCAGGCACCATTCTTCGACATTACCGTGCATATCATAAAGTCCCCACGGACTTGGCTCGCCATGCCCAACTCTTGTATCGACCGGCACGGGATCCCATTTCCGTTTCTGGGCCTTTTGATCTGATTGTGGGAGTTTGTCGCCAGCATAATATGATCCTGTTGTGCCAGCTCGACAGGCATATTCCCACTCGGCTTCAGTTGCCAATCGATAACTCATCCCGTCTTGATCGCTAAGCCATTTGCAAAAACCAACAGCCTCGTTCCAGTTCACATAAACAACCGCATCGTCATCGCCGATCGAAAGACCTCGCTTGCCCCGAAAATGCCTGTGCCAGGGAGCGTACAACTCGTACTGGGCATTTGTCACCTCGGTAACGCCCATGTAAAACGGTTTTGTGATATTGATCTTGCGAACCGGCTTTTCGTCCCACTCGCCCCCCTGCTCCTGACCCATCAAAAAGCCGCCCGGGTCGATACGGACAAATTTCATACCAAGGGGATTCACATACTCAGAACCCACCGGCATTTCCGAAGCGTAAGTATATATACTTATAATGGATATTACATATAGTGTTATTATATTATATTTTATATATATATTCATATTATACCCATTTTTACCTATATTGTCATTTTAGCTATTGCGGATACACAACATCCGTAGCCTTCCATAACGGCTCGCTGCCCGCGGGCATGCCGTTTAGAAATTCAAGTTCATCGACAAACCGCCCGTTACGGTCCCATCGCCTGGCAACGCCCTCGCACTTAAAGTTGCGCCAGGATGATTCTGTTTTTTTCTTGCCGTCAGACCAATACTGCGTCCATACACTCATGCCGTCATTTTTGTGCTCCCGGCTCCATAGCTTAACTTCGTCCGGCAGATAATACGTTTCTACTCCGATTTTCCTGCCCTTATCATAAGTCACTTTCCACTGCACATCGCCTTGTTCATAAAACCATATCTGCGAACCGTGCAGCAGGTATCTGCCGTTGTCACCGATACCGCCCCGCTGAACAACCTGAATCTTTCCGCTTGGGTATCTAATAACACGCTGTTTGACCTGAGATATTGAAGTCGCAAACCGTTCAGGTGGTAGATCGTTCGTCATTTGCGGCGAATCGAGCCACGCCTCGTTAAAAGTATAATGCAAATCCGGATGTGTAACCGACGTGATAAGATGAATCAGACCATTGGGCCCCTGCCGAAGAACCGAATAACCGATAGTCCCTGCACGCTTGGCCCTTCTTGCAACATGGCTCTGCTCGTGGGGCTGGGCTCCGGGAAGACGCCTAAGCATCCAACTCTGGCCGTCATCATCTGAAACCCCAAGCCATGGCCCTCGCTGCGTCGCGTCAACCTGATCCCCACCGGCCCATTTATTCTGAAAGTCTGTCGCAAAAAGAAGCCGCCCACTTGCCATGCGTATCAAGCTCGGCCGCTGGTTCGAACTTAAAGTAGGAAATCCCGAACCGGTTATTTCATAGCTTTTCCCGCTATCACGCGAAATGGATTTAGGATTAAAACCCTCGACACTGCCGTTCTTGCCGCCCATACCAAGGATACTTCCATCACCGAGCAATGCAAAAGTAGTGTGCCTCGCCCGGGTCCGACCGCCGGTATCGAACCATGTCTGGCCGTTGTCCTTGCTCGCCCAGAGCATCGAACCACCTGCATCACAGCCGAAATAAATCGTACCGCTCTTGTCACGAAAAGCACTGTTAATCGGCTGAGGATCGGAACCTTTTGAACTTTCCGCGATGACCGGAAAATGTATCTTGCTAAAAGTCGCACCGTTATCTTCCGAAGTACACCACTTAAAGGGGATACCGGTTTTGACGCCGCCCCAGAAAAGCCAGATAGTCCCGTTATCGTTCCAAAGGAGCGGTGCGTGATCGTTGGTATCGAGCAGGTCTATCAGCATATCGGGCATATCCCATTGATCGGTACCGAATCGAAGCCGTGACAGTATCAATCCTACCTCAGGCTTGGCCTCATTCTGATGGTCCGACGTATAATAAACTGCAATCACATCACCGTTCGAGCAAATATCCATTCCCGGACTGTGATTGTGATCGAGAAGACCCGGATGCAGACCCGCAATCGTCACCGCACGTCGCCGGTTCGCAACAGGAATATTCTCAGGCGGAACAGGATGCAGCGGAAGCTTGCGAAAATAAGGTTCATCGGGATCCGGTGCTATCGCCGCATTGAGAGTATCCTGATTAATACACTGCTGAACAAATGGTTTATGCACCGCAATGGCTTTGGTTTTCGGCATCTGCCCAATAACCACACGAAAACCCACCGGCAACCTTGCCAGTTTCTTAACATCGCTGCTGGACTCGGACTTTGCATCTGGAAAATAAGGCACATAAGCCGCTCGATTGGCACTTCGAAGGTAATAAGGTTCTTTGATAGAATCGAGCCCCGAACCACGTATCACCCTTGCGATACCCTCGGCTGGCCCGACAGGATCTATCTGCTCCGTATCTGAATACATCCCATGCCAGTCAAGGCACCATTCACCCGGAGCGGCGTGCATGTTTTTCAAGCCCCATGGATTTGCCGCTCCTTTTTCCGGAACCGCCTCACCCGACCAGAACAAGCTCTTAGTACCAGCTCGACACGCATATTCCCACTCGGCCTCGGTCGGTAATCGATAAGACCGTTTTTCCTTAGCGCTCAACCACTTACAAAACTCCACCGCCTCATCCCAGCTAATACCCGAAACGTATGGACCAAATTCCTCCGAACCAGCAAATCCTCGTCGAAACTTCCTATACTGCTCAAGCGTAACTTCCATCTCAGCCATATAGAAAGCCTGCGTTATCGTAACCTTATGCACCGGGTGCTCGTCCCAGTCGCCGTCAGGAAGGTACTCGTAATGTCCGCTCTCGAATCCAAACTTAAGTTTCGCAAACAACGTGGGATTCTGACAGCCCATACTAAAATGGCCAGGCTCGATCCGAACAAGTCTCATACCGATTGAATTAACATAGTCGCCGCCCTTGGGAAGTTGCTCGGCCTGCGACTGATGCGACAATATTAGCAGAACCACACCAGTTACTATACAAAAAGCCAACCTGTAGTTGCTTTGTTGACTACGAATCACCAATCTGTCCTCATTTACACTGTTTCGTTTTTATGGTTTTCGATAAATTCCCGGATTTGGGGTTTTATATAGATGCTCTCAATATCAACGACTTTACCAACGGCCTCGGCACAGATAATAGCCATTTCGGAACTCATCGACTGGGTATCGAGAAAGAATATATGCTCACCCTTTATCGTGCAGAGCCCGCCACCACCGCCGCCAAGAGCCTCACTGCGAATCTTGACTCCATTTGCCTCCAAAAGCACTAAAAGATCTTCTAATATTATCTGGTCATTCATCTTAATAAACGTATAACAAACATGATTTTATGCGAACTCAAGAAAAAACACGCCAAACGACGATATAAACTAATATAAGCTGGCAACGGTATAAACACCATCTGATGCCGCTGTGGTGATTTTATAACAGGAGCAGGAAATTGACAAGCATTATCAAAAAACGCCGTTCACTCAACAACCAGGTCGAAATCAAAGAACAAGCCAATGTCCGCTTACAGTTGCAAATCGACCGGATGCAGGCCCTGGCCAACATAGGGACCGCCACATGCATGATCGCACACGAACTAAACAATCTCCTGACACCGCTAAGCAGCTATGCCGAACTCGCAATGAAAAACCCCCACGACCATGATCTTTGCCAAAAGGCACTGCAAAAAACCTCTAAAAACAGTCGCCGGGCACGCGAGATAATGGAAAGCATCTTGGCCGTCGCAAACGGACATACCAGAGAATCCCAAAACTGCAATCTAAACGCGCTAATCAACGAGATTTTCAACTGTCTTTGCCGGGACTTCTCAAAAGACGCTATTACCGTCAATGTCGATGTTCCCGACGATTTGACTGTCTGGGCCGTTGGAGTCGAAATTCAGCAGGTCATGATGAACCTTATCCTAAATGCTCGCGACGCCATGATCGAAGGAGGCGGCATCCTGAATATCAGCGCAACCGAGAATAGCGATTCGGTCCGGATCCAGATCACTGACACCGGATGTGGTATTGCCCCGGAGAACTTCGATAATATTTTTGAGCCCTTTTTTTCCACGAAGTCTGATTCGTATTCTTCGCAGTCTGGTTCTCACGGACTTGGCCTGGCATTTTGTAAAAGCGTCATAGAAGAACTAAATGGTTCCATTGACCTCGACTCCACACTCTCCAGGGGAACAACTTTTACGATAACCTTACCAACTAACTATACTGATCTCGATTGAATTTTCCCGTTTATCCGCCTGCTGCGACGAGCGAAGCACGGCGAGCGGGTAAGTAACTTAAGAACAACCAGTTACGTTTTATTCGCGGACTTTTACTACCCTTAAGGGTATAAGGCCATTCCAATGGCGGCACTTTTATTTTCTGACATTGCCCATATCGCTACTGCACAGATTTCTTTGTCCAGCCTGTGGGAATTGCTTTTAATGCTCTTCTTACTCGTCGGCTCGGCCTTCTTCTCAGGAGCAGAAACAGCATTTTTCAATCTTTCAAGAAGACAGGTCGCGGATCTAAAAAAATCCCAGGCCAAATTACAAAACCTCGCCGCAAAACTCATAGCTAAACCGACATCGCTTTTAAGCTGCCTTCTGTTCGGAAACATGATGGTCAATGTACTTTACTTCGCCGCCGCAAGCGTACTGACCGTAAAGGCCGGACGAAACCTCGGAGTTCCCGCTGCCGCACTGACCGCTTTTGCCAGTTTCCTCGTTTTATTGCTCACCGGAGAGATTCTGCCAAAATCTCTGGCATATACGAATTCACGATCATTTAGTATCACCGCAGCACTTCCCGCTTACCTGTGCTTGCAAATACTAAGGCCCATTCTCACCGTTCTGCGATTTCTAATTGTCGAACCTGCAATAAGGCTCATCATTGGCCCAGCCAGAAAAACCCAGCCGGTCACAAGCTCTGAGTTCAAGCTGCTAATAGAGCAGGTCAGAAAAAGAGGCTTGATAACCGACGATGAGAACAGGCTCCTTACCGAAATTGTTCAATTAGGTTATCTAAAAGTTCGAGACTGTCTAAAACCAAGGGTCGATATGGTTACATCTGCGGTCACCGACTCAAACAAAAACGCCAGAGACATCATGCAGAATAACCACCTGACCAAAATCGCAGTTTATACAGAATCCATCGACAACATAATAGGCCTGGTCCATCTAAGAGACCTGCTGCTAAATCCTGACACGCCACTCGATAAACTTGTACGTAAAGTTCACTTTGTACCCGAACAGAAAACCGTCGAATCACTGCTGGAACTCTTCCGCAAAACTAAAACCGATACCGCTATTGTAGTTGACGAATATGGCGGAATAGACGGTTCGATTCAGCTTGAGGATATTGCGGAGGAACTGATCGGACCGATTCAAGCCGGTGAAAAGCCCGAACCCATTGACTCGATCGGACCTCTCGAATATCGACTCGCCGGCAACCTGCCTATTCACGACTGGGCCGAGGTATTCGGCATTGAAATTACAAATGCTCGATATTCTACTATCGGAGGACTCGTGACCTCGCTACTGGGCAAAATACCTAAAAACGGTGATGTGGCGAAACTGAAAAACCTCAAATTCACCGTTGAAAAAGTTCGCAAACATCGAATCGAAACACTAATACTAACTCTCGAGCAGACACCCGACAATGACACATAAAATCATTATGATAAGCATAGCCGTTTTGGCGGTAGCCCTTGGCGGACTTTTCGCAGGCGCCGAGACCGGTATGTACCAATTGAGCCGACTGAGATTAAGACTCGGAATCGAAAGAAAAAAGTTGAGATTCGTTGTACTCGGAAAAGCCATGCGAGACAGCAATGCCCTGCTGCTGTCAATGTTGACCGGAACTAATCTCGCTCACTACATAGTTACAAGTATCGTCACCATGATGTTGTTAAGCTCGCTAAAAAACGATCACACCGCCAAGTTGTTCGCAACGCTCATCACCGCACCAACGCTATTCGTTTTTTCCGAACTAATACCCAAAAACCTCTTCTTCTATCGTGCCGACTCACTAATGCCATTTTTCTCACCACTTATTTACGCCTTTCATCGACTCTTTACTTTCTGCGGCGTGATACCGATGCTAAAGGCTTTCTCAAGGCTCTTTGCCAGGCTTACTGGTACGACTGCAATGCAGGCAACCATTGTCTCCGATTTAAGATCGTCTTACATAGAATCAATATTTCATGAAACACGTGAAGAGGCACTGCTAAGCTCCGTACAGACTGATATTATAAAAAGAATCGTCGGCTTGCCCAGTATCAGACTCAATTCCGTCATGACCGCGATGAGCAAGGTTCAAATCGTCGATACAAACACCGACAACCTCGCCCTGCTGAATATCCTAAAGAATTGTCCCTTCACAAGACTTCTCGTATATCGACATAATCGCAACAACATCATCGGTTTTGTCAATATCTACGACTGCCTCACCTCAGACAGGCAGTTTACCGATCTGACAGATTTCACAAAACCTATAAGAAAACTATCCGCACAGGTAACTGTCGCTGGCGCAATGGACATAATGCAAAAAGAAAACGAAAAAATAGTCCTCGTAACCAGAATCACCCACTCAAAAGAAAGACCCAGCGGAATTGTCACGATGAAAGACCTCGCAGAGGAACTACTCGGCGAACTCACTGAATGGTAAAAAAAATAGAACAACATCGACCAAGGGCCGATTCCACAGTTTTGCCTTTTTACTTTTTCCTTTTCAAACTGGACAATCGGTCAGTTTGAATCGATGATGGCCTTAGCGATGTCATTAATCGCAGGCCGGGTTCTGGCGTTGGCACGGTTGGTCAGGATGGAAAATATATAATCACCTTTGGCGGTACTGCATATTCCCGAAAATGATTTAACTCCCACGATATATCCCGTCTTGCCAAAGACTTTGCCCTTATATTTTTTTTCCCGGAAGTATTTTTTAATCGTTCCATCTATCCCCCCTGCCGCCAATGAGTTTTTATAAAGCTGCCGGTCTTTACTCTTATAAACGCTCGCCAATACCTTCGTAATCGCACGTGCGCTTAGTTTGTTCTGCCTGCTAAGTCCGCTGGCATCGTCGATATAGAACTGTCCGCTATCGATACCAAGGCCTTTCATGTAATCTGATATAACCTCACGTCCACCGACCCAACTGCCGTTTTTCTTCGACGCCGATTCATGTGCGGCTATCGTCTTCAAAAGCGACTCAGCCACCAACCCAAAGCTGTTCTTATTACTACGCCCAAGACAATCCCCTATCGTGTGACTATATTCCCGAACTAATTGTATCTGCCCCGGATTAACAACAGTCTGCTCAAGAAGTTTGCCGCCGGTCGTAATACCCGCCGCGTTAAGCTTCTCGGCCAACAAAAACCCGAAAAACGCCGCAGGCCGCTCTATTGCCACATCGAACGGCGCCACCGACTTGCTGCACTTACCCTTAACTGTAAGAACATTCTGCGTATGATTGCGATATGCCCCCATGACATTTCCGCCCCGGGCCGAGACCTTGTTAATGAGCTTAATAAAAGTCGTCTGCGGCTCAAGGCTGATAACAACACGCCCCCCCGTATTCTTGGCGCCGATCAAGACACAATTACCGTTATAATTAACACCGCTAACCTCGCAGGCATACCAGCGGTTAAGCTGCTCCTTGGGCCAGTTCGGATGAACTCGCTCATCATCGAAGACAGTGGTATCGACAATAATATTGCCCACTTTCGTGATTCGGGCCTCTTTGAGACCCGCAACTATATCATCAAGTACCCAGTGGCGGCTCTTACCATACTTGGCCTCGGTCTTCTCGTCACCAAGCAGAGGATCACCACTGCCGATTACCACAAGAGAATCCCCTTGTAGCCCAATCCGGGTCTTATATTTAAAATCCGCACCAAGATACTTCAAGGCCGCCGCGGTTGTAATAATTTTCATATTAGAAGCCGGAATCATCGCCACATTAGCTTTGCGACTATACACCTTCTTCCCGCTATCGGCTTTGATGATATGTACTGCGAAGGTGACCTTCTTAAGCGATGACCTGCTGACAATACCGTTAATTTGCCCGGAAAGACTACCAAAAGCCGCCCCAACAGGCAAAAGCCAAACAACAAGAAACGATATTAATATTCTTCTGACAATAAATTTCATAATGCAGAAATGTATTAACAGATATGAATTAAAAAATCAAGAACCTTCCCAATCTCCGCCAAAAACTCCACCACCCCCAATTGAATAAAAATATTCCCTCCCTCGTTATGCTGAGCCGAAGGCGAAGTCGGAGCCTGTCCCGGCGCACCGGGGACTCGTCGGGATCATTGCGAAGGAGTCCCGATTCATCGGGACGACTGCGGCAATCTCAAACGTCCGAATCCTTCTCAGATTGATCCTAAATATGACTTCCAATATGCAACATACGATACAGGAATCACCTATTCAGGCCAAAACTCTTCTTGTCCGAACGTACTGGTCAACTCCGCGAAATCAAGAAAATTCACCAAGCAATCCATATTCACATCACCACCTTTCAACTCACAACCTGTCGTGAAGCTCCAGACGTCACCATTTGTCAAGGGAGGTGCACTCGGTTCGAAGTTGTATTGGTCAACTCGCCAATAATAAGTTTCCCACAATGGAAGGTTACCAGCGTTCCAACTAGCCGGATCGCCGTAGAACCTAAGGTCATCAATAAAGCAGGGACTACTGGTATCGCCATCTTTGACACAATCATAGTCAGTTCCGAAGTAAAGAGCATTGCTGCCCCTCATTCCGATGCAGTCACCTTCGTTCCAGGATAGAGTGACTCCCCCGGTAGTAAGTCCCGCCCGTACTTCCGTAGCGCCGTCAGCAGGCTCGATCCAGCAAGCCTGACACATATCAAAATAACAAGATGCGGTTAATGTTGTTTTGCCGGGATTAGTGATACCATAATCAACCATCAGAGGACCACCAGAACATCCCATCCTCCAAGAACCGCAACCTAACAGCTTTCCGTCACGAGCCAAAGCAGCAACCTTTGTGATCTTGTTGCCTTCAAGAATAAGAGTTCCACCGGGTTCGATATTGACGACACCGTCGTCGATATCAAGGTCACCGGCTCGTACTACACCACCTATGAGATTGGCGTTACCTGTATTGAGTTCGAGCGTCCCACCAACAACCAAAAGTCCGGCAGTAATGTTGAGGTTACCGGAACCATTGTCCCCAAGTTCGAGATTCTCGCCAACACTGAGAATGCCACCGTCAATATTTATGGTGGCCAAACCATTTCCACCTTCTTTGTCATTAGTTGACAGAGTCTTCACAACAACCATCTCAGCGTTGCCGCTGATGTTCAGTTCGAACACTGCGTCGCCATCTCTTAGGTGGGGCTGGAAATTATCAAGGAACGAGACGCTGGCTGTACCGCTGAGGTTCCAGATACCGCCACCATCGTCATCGATCTCAACCTGACCACCGAAGACTAATACACCGCTGTCCATATTGACGTTCCAGCCTGTACCACCGTTGTCGCCAACTCTTACGCCGCCATTGATGAGAAGTGTACCGCCGGAAATGACCCAGTGCGTCCATCCCTCGTCGGCAATACGCATCGAGTCGTTGATAGTCGTCGTTCCGCCAAGAAAATTAAAGTATAAATCACCCTCACATTCGTTTCGTTCGATCCGGCCAATATTAACAATACCGCTAAGAACGGTCAGGCACATATATGGATCACATAGGAAATCGAGCGAAGGAATATCGACATCGCAATCGATAATAACACAATCGCCCATCGACCCGATTCGTACCGAATCAGCCGGACCCGGCAAAATACCAATGTCCCAGTTATCAGGATTACACCAGTAGAAATCCTCGCCGCCACCGTCAAAAACCGCAGAAAAACCACTACCGCTAAAACAAAGCAAAATCAAAAGACAAACCGCAAAGATATGAATGCCGGATTTACCTTCCATCTCACTACTCCTCTCAAAAAAACAAATTTCTATATTACTAAAAATTCTCTCTATA
>SDBT01002978.1_pt1 | contig 29493 bp, 30 predicted proteins | sample 2277101 | NCBI WGS metagenome assembly SDBT01 (sample SAMN10404973, study PRJNA504765) | marine sediment metagenome | isolation source: marine sediment core GS10_PC15, 103 cmbsf | place: Arctic Ocean: Southern Knipovich Ridge | collected 2010
TATTGTTTTGTTTTTTTAATAAGATTTTTTCTAAAGAATAGATTTTGGTGGTGGACCCGGGCGGACTCGAACCGCCTACCTCCGCATTGCAAATGCGATGTTCTACCAGATGAACTACGGGCCCTAATTAGGAATTGATTATTATAAAGTTGTTATTTGTTTTGGTATTATTTTAAGGGATTTCTAACGGGGCTAGCCCTTAGAAATCTATTGGTATCCAGCCTGATATGATTAAAAGTCCTATAATTACCGCAGCCAATCCGAACAATATATGTGCAATGTAAGTTCCACCTGAACCAAAATATTTTTCGGCCCAACCAATCCGCAAATTAACCATTTCAACGATCTTGCGGTGATAGACAACATATAAGGTTCCGCCGAAAAATAGTAGTATAAATAAAAAGAATCTCATAGTTAATCCTGTTCTGTTTTAGTTTCTATTTCAGTTGGTATGTCTCCTTCAGGTGTTTTTTTAGATAACTGCCTAAACAATTCACCATCTCTTTTCCCCATGTTTATTAATATTTCATTTCGCCGATCATTGGCTTCTTCTGCTTGTTGATATAGTTCCTGGCAGGCTTGGCAACTAATGTTGTCTGTAGAAGAGAGTGGTTTGTCGAGTTCCTTTTCAATCAATTTGATTTGACGTTCCATAATTTCAGCTGTTCCTAATAGACCAGCAATTTTGCGAGTTAGGCATCGTACCATTAATAAATCAAATTCGTTTTCACTACAGATATCATTTTTTGTTAAATATTCTCGCTTTGACTCTAAATGTTCATCTCTACCTGATTCTGCCCAAAATTCAGCATGCTCATATTTTTCCTCAAATTTTTGGGATATCCCTGATTCTATATCATTAGAAGTTGATTCACTTTGATGTCCTTGTGACTCTTTGTCTTCCATAGCTGTTTAAATATTTTAGGTGGTATTATTCTATGGTGGGTGAGGGAGGATTTGAACCTCCGACCCCTGTCTTATCAGGACAGTGCTCTAACCCCTGAGCTACTCACCCATGATTGAAAATTTTAAAGCAATAGACATAGTTTTTATTAGCTCTACACCTAGTAAAATAGCAGTTATCTTGGGTTTTGACAATCTAGAATTATGCTTTTGATAGAATAGTAGTATGGCTGTAATTAAAACCAAAGGCATTATCATAAAGCGAATTAATCTAGGTGAGGCAGATAAGATAATTACCATCATTACTCAGAATAGAGGAAAGATTCGTGTTGTAGCTAAGGGCGTAAGAAAACCCCGTGCAAGATTGAGCGGTTTTTTAGAGATGTTTCATTATAATGAATATCTGCTGGCTGAAGGCAGGAATCTGGATATTGTCACAGGAGCTAATACTTTAGATACTCTACATGGCATAAGCAGAGGCTTAAAGCCGATTGCTTTAGCATATTATGTGGCTGAAATAGTAGATAAGTTAATTGAAGAGACTCAAGACCCAGGTAATATATTTGATTTAATCTATTCTACATTTAAGGAAATCAGTAAAGGCAATATCAAACTAAATGTAATTAAAAGTTTTTTTGAAATTAATATATTAAATATATTGGGTTTTAAGCCAGAGCTATATAAATGTGTAGAATGTGGTCAGTCGATTGTGTCAAATGGGCATTTCAGTTTTAATCTGGGAGGGTTGTTAGATGACCAGCACCGATTGAAAGATGTTGCGGCTATTAGTATCAGCAATGAAGAAATAAATATCCTGCGCCGATTATTAATTGTTGATATTAGCAATTTAGATATTGATACAAATATGTTGGATTTAAATGATGATTCGAAGTTGACCCAAATATGTTCAGGTTTTTTAAATCACATTGTTGGGAAACGTATTCAATCTAAAGAGTTTTGGCAAAAGATGGTTAATTTTTCTTGACTTTGCCTTGTCGGTTGTGAAAAGCTTTGTGCACCTCTCTCAATTGTTTATCTGTTAAGTGGGTATAGATTTGAGTTGTAGTGATAGAAGAATGCCCCAACATAGCCTGAACTGATCTAATATCAGCTCCGTTGATTAGTAAATCTGTAGCGAAGGAATGGCGTAAAACATGAGGAGTAACTTTTTTAACAATCCCAGCTTTTTTAGCATATTTTTCTACTATTCTTTGAATACTCCTAGGACCTAAAGCAGTGTGTTTACTAGCGCCCTTATGGGCAATAAATGCTGATGAAGAATTATCTGTTCTTTGTGAAAAATATGTATTTAAAAGTTGTTTGGCTTCTTCTGATAGAAATACCACTCTGGGTTTATCACCCTTGCCTTTAACCATAAATTCACCGCGTTTTATGTTAATATCTCTTTTGTTGAGATTGGTTAACTCAGAGACTCGCAATCCTGTAGAGAATAAAACAGTTAAAATAGCTAGATTTCTTAAGTCTTCTATTTTATTACTTTTAGGTATAGCTTTAAAAATTCTATTAAGCTCATCTAAAGCTAGAAAGTCTATTTGGCGTTTTGACATCTTGCCTAGCTCAATTTTTTCCGCTGGAAGCGATTTTATATCCTGTTTAGCTAAAAATTTCAAAAAAGCCCTCAGGGCGATAGTATGATAATTTTGAGTAATGGTTTTGAGTGATCTTCCATTATTGTCATGGAATCGATTGAGAAATAAGCGATATTTTCTAACTAACGGCAGGGTGATTTGGCCAGGCTTTATATCTCTCTTGAATTCTGCTTCAGTAAATTGTGCAAACCGACCCAAGTAGTGGGCATAGTTTTGGCGGGTGTACTGGCTTCTATTTTTTTCGATCTCCAAATGATCTAAAAAATCATCAATTAGATATAGTAAAGTAACCATATTTATATTGTGCGACATAAATACAGCTATGGCAAAACCTAACCTATTACTCTTTAAGATATTTTAGTAGTGGTAATAAGTTGATTTATAGTTTATCGAGGCAGATAGCTTAAGGGGTTTAGCGGGACACCGTTTTGACGAATCTCAAAGTGAAGATGAGGACCAGTAGAACGACCAGTATTGCCCATAATTCCAACTAATTGACCTTGTTCGACATATTGACCGGGTTGGACTTTATATTCGCTTAAGTGAGCATAGTATGTGCTCCAGCCATTGCCATGGTTGATGATAATTAGATTACCATAACCACCTCTAACAGTTCTGGTCTGAATAATGCCCGGCGCACTGGCATAGATGCCCCATCCGTTAGTTCGCGGCAGATCAATAGCTCTGTGCCATAGACGATATCCTTGTGATAGGTAATGAGTAGGGCTGGATGTTGGCCAGACGAATTTGCCAGAATATGGTACAGGGTTAAAGTTAGGTACGCTAATATTGCCAGATTTGCTGTAAGTTGGACTGCTAGATGCGGATACAATTGCACCTGGGATAAGCAATTCATTGCCAGCAAATATAGGATCGTCTTTAGATATATTATTATATTTAATAATATCATCAACTTTAACATGATAACGATTGGCGATAGTGCTTAAGGCATCATTGCGTTCAACAGTAACAAACAAACCATCAATTGGTGGAATCCTAAGTTCTTGACCAACTTTCAAAGTGTTGCTGGATAGATTATTAGCATGTTTGATGGTAAGAGTTGTAAGACCAAAATCTGTTCCTAAGCCATTGATTGATTCACCTGGTCTGACTATATATTTTATAGTTTCCCGGCGAGCACTGCGACTGATGATGGTTTCTGTTTGCACTGTTTTAAACAAATATTCGCCGTCATTATCTATACGAGTAGTATGTTCCTCATTATTGTATATAGGATTACCTAGTTCAGCTAAGGTAGCGGTTGAGGCAATTTCTGCTATAGTCCTATAACGTATATTTCCATTACTGGGTCCGCCTATATCCATGGGTACGGAAGAATTAAAATTAGATAAAATTACAATAATGGCTAAAATAACTAAACTCCAGTGTTTAGAAGAAGAACTAAATGAGCGGCTGATATTTTTGATATTTAAAAACTGCTTAGTAGTTTGCCCTTGACTAAGGTTAATAGTTTTAAGATTTGACTTTCTACTCTTCAACTGATTAAGCCGAGTGATTAACAGTTTGGCTACTTTCGTATCTTTGAACTTCTCAGATTGATGAGGTTTATTATTTAGCGGATTGAATGAGGTATTAATCTTTAGCTCCTTGTATTTAAGGATATAATTTGTGACTATTACCTATATTTTTAAATTAAAAAGTTTCCAATATAGCTTTTGGAAACTAGAGTTATAATATCAATTAGATTGTCTTTTGTCAAGGTTATTTTTATCTATCTTAGTTTCTATTTGACTGTCAGAGAAATGATGTTTTCGGCTAATGTATTGTCGTTGCCACTGTTGGTTATTATAGCAGATAATCGATATAAACCAGGGGTTTTGGGGGCACGGATAGCCCCACTAAATATACTGGATTGATTCTTGTCTTCAAGTAGCCAGTTAGTATTTTCTAGGATTATAGTCACTGCAGTAGTATCAGCAGATGCAGGAATAAATATATAAAATACTTCTCCTGCTTCAACTAAATCAGGCCGTAACCTGATATTGCCTAAATCAATTTTTGGGTCAGGGGTATTTATATTGATGTAAATTGGGCTGCTTGGATAACTGTGTATCCCATATTTATTAAGTGATTTAATATACAATTTATGTTTACCTCGGCTTATAGCCTGTTCTAAAGCTATATTAAACAAACCAGACTTATCGGTTTCAGTAATTGTGTTAAATTCATCGTCTATATATATTTCTACTTCGGATCCTATTGATGCTTGTCCTGATATTATAGGAGTAGCAGTCGAAAATATGGTGTCGGTTTTAGGGGCTGATATTGCTGGAGTAACAGGTGGAGTTGGATCAAATGCTTCTAAAGTTAATGTCTGACTTATTCCCTTGAAATTGAAATTTAGAATTATGTAGCCAGATTGCAGTGGTCCGCTAGCAATAAATCGTTTAGATACACCTGCAGGTGGATGTGGGTCAATGGCAATATCTATAGCTCCTTTTACAATAGTAGCTGTGGTTTCCTGGCCGTCCAGAAGCTGACCTTTTTTATTTTTGATTATAGCATCTATATATTTTTGGTTGTTGCCATCTAAAGGAATGAATGTATTATCATATATCAACTCCAAACTAAAAGCTGGTTTAAATATGTTTAACCAGTTACTTTGCAAAGTTTTTAATCCATTTGAGTAAAAGAATGATATCGTCCCAACAACTATTAGTAATATAGCTAGCCCAAAAGCTAGAATTGACGGTCTTTGCCAGCTAGCAGGTGACATTTTATCTTCTTGCTCGTCTCGCATTGACTTTTTGGAGTTATAGATATTCTTTATCATTGTCTAGGCTCTTTGGCTTGTTTGTCAATTTCCCCCTGTTCCAGTATGTTATATTAGTAATAGTATTTATTTAAAATTTAAAGTTTGAGGGGGAAACGTGGTAAGAAGAAAAAGCATCAAGATATCCAAGAAAGAAATAAATGATATAAATCTGCCAACTGATGAAAAATTGATTCCATCTGAAGGGAGTAGACTGCATCGTATTAAAAAACGTAGTAGCGTAAAACAAGTAATGGGGATTAGTTTGGTGGTGCTAGTTTTGTTATTAGGTGGATGGTTTACTACTAAATTAGCTATTGGTGGTTGGAATATATCTAGTAATACAATTTGGAAAGATTTTTTTAGTTTAAGTAGTGTTAAATTAATTGGCGAAGAAAGTGGTCGAATTAATATGCTCTTGCTAGGAAACCCTGGCGTTGCCAATGACATAGATGGACCTTATTTAACTGATACAGTTATGGTAGCCAGTATCTCGACGGAAGATAATACTGGCCTACTTTTCTCTTTGCCCCGTGATTTATATGTCAAAATACCTGGATACGGAAACTCTAAGTTAAATGCTGTTTACAAGATAGGTGACAGCCAGAATGATGCCGGTGGCCAAACTTTAGCTGCGATAGCTAGTGATATTCTAGGACTGGATATCCCATACTATATGAAGATTGATTTTACTGGTTTTGAACAGTTAATTGATGAATTAGGGGGGGTTACGATTGAAGTAGAAAAAGATCTATATGATGATGAATATCCTACTTCTTCTAAAGGTTATGAGATATTGGATATTAAAGCAGGTACATATACTATGGATGGCGCTATGGCTTTGAAATATGCCCGGTCACGTCAAAGCACTTCGGATTTTGATAGGGCCAGGCGCCAGCAGAAATTACTTGTAGCCATTAGAGATAAATCTTTATCGCTTAATTTGCTTAGTCAGTCAAGTAAAGCCTTAGCAATTATAGATGTACTAAATGATAGTTTTGAAACTAATTTGACTTTGGCTGAGACGAAGAGAATGTTTGATTTAATGAAAGATTTTGATTTAGCTACATTGACCACTAAAGTCTTTGATGATTCAATCACTGGATTGTTATATGGTACTAGAGTCAACGAATTGTATGTATTGCGTCCAGTAGGTGATGATTTTAAAGTCATCTCTGATTATGTAGCTAAGATTGTATCAGGAGAAGCTACGGTAGAAGAGATAGAAAGTGATATTATTACAGAGCCACTTAAAGTAGAAGTGTTCAATGGAACCAATATTACTGGTCTAGCTAGCAAGATTGCTGCTCGTTTGCGAGCTGATGGTTATGAAGTAATTTTAGTTGGAAATAATGCTGTTAGAGGATTTACAAAATCCATTGTTTATGACCTTAGTGACGGTGATCGTATCTTGGAGGCCAGAAGATTAGCCTCTAGTTTGTCAGCTAACATTGGTGAAGATGAAATTATCTCTACTAGTGGAGCGCAGGTAAGAATAGTATTAGGGAGTGAGGCCAACTAAACTTGAATAAACCTGCTATATTAGACTGGTTGTGGCATTATCGTAAGCTTTTATTATTAGGGCTAGGTTTACTGTTATTATTGGAATTATTGTATTTCATTCCAGGTTTACTGGGTTGGTGGGTTTTGATTATATTTAGCCTGGTCACTGTATTTAGTTGGTGGATTAGCAATTTGACCTTTAACAAAGCAATGTGGTTATTTATGGGGGAGTTGTCGTGGATTATTCTTGGCGGTATTGGATTTTTATCTCTCTCGCTGCTGCCTATGTTATGGCAGGCACAATTGGTTATTTTTATGATTATTATAATAAGCTGGTTAATAGCTTATTGGCATCAAAATCATATTGATTATAGCCAGTGGAGTCTAGTTGCCATTAATTGGCTTGGATTAATTGATTTAGTGGCTTTATTTGTAGCTACAGTCGCATTACTATTAGCTGTCCAATTTTACAGTCTAGGTGTCTTTTGGCTAGTTACTGGAGTTGCTTTGCAGTTAGTTTTGGCTCTCTATTTACTTTTTTGGAGACGAGGATTATCATTCAAAAAATTTTGGCTTTATGCATTAGTACTAGCTTTATTGGGTCAGCAATTAGTTTGGATTACATACGCTTGGCATAAAAGTATATATTTTAAAGCCTTTTTGCTATTGATTATGTATTACTTGTATTCTGATTTTGTGGCCTATTATCTTAAGGGCAATTTGACAGTTAAAATAATTTGGGAATATATTGCCATTGCAGTTTTTTTGGTTTTAGTCTTATTCTTTTTTGACTTCATATTTTTATTTATTTTTAATATCTAGTGTTGTAAATTTAATATCAAAAAACCTATTCTTGAATAGAATAGGTTTTTTGATAAGTAATTTCGATGTTAATCCTTATGTTTCATTTCTTTTAAAACATCACTTAGGGTATCAGAGGCAGTTTTCTGTCCACCTAAACCGAAAGCTAAACCACCAGCTATAGCCAGCATAAAGAATATGGCAGTAATTAAACGATCGATAATAACGGCAGCAATCCCTAATTGATTAAAGACTATCAGGGCAGTAAAGATCCAAATAATCCATTTAGTAGTCGCGGCTAGGAAATTAGCGGATTTTACTCTAGCTGCTCCAACACTTCCGCGAACAACATGGGCGAAGAAATTGGCAGCCAACATACCCATAAGCAGGATAGCAACGGCCACAAAGACATTAGGAATATAATTAAGGATCTGATTCAAAAAGTCAGTAACTTTTGCCAGACCCAGCACATCAGAAGCTGCTAAGAAGGAAATTAGAAGAATAGTCCATTTGACTAATCCCCCGATAAAATCTGAGGCTTCAAAATCTACTCCAGCTTTTCTGAACATTGTCTTGGCACCAATTCGATTTAGCACAACGTCCAATTTAAATTGTTTCAGAATTTGAGTTACCAGTCTGTCTAAACCAATGGCTACTAGCCATCCAATAAATAGGATTAGCAATGCGCCGACTAAGTTTGGCAGAAAGATTAAAAATCTGAACCAAATATTCTGAAGAGGATTGAGCACAGCTTGACCCCAGGTATTAAGAAGAGTGTCTTGCATTTTCTGCTCCTTACTCTTAATTAATAATATAATGACTTTCTAATCTCTAAGGTAGTATAAAATATAAAATCCCCCAGAGATTCTTAATTTTTAAGGTTCATTGTTATTTTCATAATGTATTATAACCAAAAATTGCCAAACCCGCAATCTGATGGTGGGCGGGAGAGGACTCGAACCTCCACGGGATTGCTCCCACTAGGTCCTAAACCTAGCGCGTCTACCAATTCCGCCACCCGCCCAATTTAACTTTTAGCTTATTTTTTTTAATCTGACAAGAAGATTATTGTATAGTAATTAAATCCTTAAGTTTATTGTACTTAGAAGTGCTAATACCCTCTACTTTCATTAAATCTTCTTTACGTTGATATTGTCCTTTATTTTCTCGATATTCTATAATTCTCTCAGCTGTAATAGGGCCAATCCCAGGCAAAATATCTAAAAGTTTATTGTCGGCTGTATTGATATTAATTAAATTAGATTGATTTTGATTAGATTGTTCTGACTGATCATCATCTTTTACATTTTCTATAGATGGAATATAAATCTTGCCATGGTTTTGCAGTAGAGCTGCTCGATTGATAGTTTTATAAATCAAGTCCATATCTGCTTGATCTGTAAATCCACCAGCTGCTTTTATAGCATCTTCTACGATAGCTTCCTGATTGAATGTGTAAATATCAGGATTATTAATTGCTCCTGCTACATCAATAATTAGTTTATTGTTAGATAAATTAACATCTTGCTTATCAGTTTTATTTATTATAAAGTAGGCGCCAACAACTAGGCCAATGATTAAGATTAGTCCAATCGGAAGAGCAAATTTGTCTAAAAAGTTGTTCATCCCGTTAGAAACCCTCGGCGAAAAATACAGAAGTATTTTTACGCGTAGTTATTAGTATAGATGTATGTAATATATTCATTTTCTTTATTATTAATACCTTTATTATATTAAGGCTGGTTTCTAACGGGATCTATTCAGCGTGAGTTAAGTAATTCCATTGAATTTGATCTTTAAAATGAGGGAAGTTTTTTAAATCAGGATTTAATTCAAACACATCATTAGCTAATTTTCTGGATTCTTGAATAAGCTTAATGTTGGTTAGATTAGTTAATTTTAATTTAGTAAATCCAGATTGTTGTTCACTAAAGAATACCCCGGGGCCTCTTAGTTTTAAATCTATCTCGGCTAATTCGGTTCCATTTTTTATCTTAACCAAAGCTTCCAATCGTTCTAAAGTTGTAGGGTCGTTAGAGTCAGATTCGATTAGGCAGTATGATTGGATGTTACTTCGTCCAACTCTACCTCTCATTTGATGTAATTGGGCTAAACCAAAACTCTCGGCATTTTTTATCCAAATAACTGTAGCGCTGGGGATATCTATACCAACTTCTATAACAGAAGTAGCTATTAATATATCAGTTTTATTGTTTTTTATTTGATTCATAATTTTTAACTTATCTTCAGATTTCATTTTGCCATGCAGGGTAGCTATTCTAGCATCAGGTAAAAGTTTAGCCATTTTAACTTTTTCGGTTGCTACAGAAGTTTTGCTGTCCAATCTAGTATTTTCTTTAATTAAAGGAGCAATGAGGAATATCTTATGCTTTTTATTTATTTCTTGATTAATTAGTTTTTTAATATTTAAGATATTATCTTTGCTTGTAATTAATTTAGTCATTATAGGTAATCTGCCCTGAGGTAAACTATCTAGCCACGATATATCTAAATCTTGAAGTAATCCCAAAAAAATGGTGCGGGGGATTGGAGTAGCACTTAAGCTAAGAAAATGAGGGGCAAAATCTAGATTTTTGTTTTTTAAAGCTTTGCGTTGTCCAACCCCAAAGCGATGTTGTTCATCTATGATAATTAGATTGATGTCTTTAAATTTGGCAGTTTTTTGGATCAAGGCATGGGTGCCAATGATTACATCAACTTTTTTATTAGCAATTTCCTGCCAGTTATTTAATTTAATACTGCCGGTAAGTAGAGTAGTTTTGATACCCCATTTATTTAGAAGGGGTTTAAGACTAGCATAATGCTGGGTAGCCAATATTTCAGTAGGAGCCATTAAAACTGCCTGAAACCCATTTTTTACCGTAGCTATAATAGCTCCAGCAGCTACTATAGTTTTACCCGAACCCACATCACCCATTAAAAGTCGATTCATGGGATTTGGCCTTTTTAGATCATTAACTATTTGTTTAAGGGCAGTTTTTTGACTAACAGTAAGTTTAAAATCTAATTGAGAAGTAAAATCTAAGAAAAAATTATCAGCTATTTTATTAACTCGTCCTGTTTGTTTTCCCCATAAGTGTTTATTTAAGATGATGCTTAGATGAATAGGAATCAGTTCTTCAATACTGAGTCTTTTCTTGGCTTGGGTTAGTGTTTTAGGTGAGGTAGGAAAATGAATATTTTCCATGGCTTTGGCAAGAGAAATAAGCTGGTATTTTTTAAGTAATTGATTAGAAAGAGTTTCGGGAATATGTCGAATAGTTCTAATTAAATACGCAAGGCTTTTTCTAAATAACTTAGATGTAATTCCTTCAGTTAGAGGATAAATAGAAACAATTCTGCCTGAATGTAGATTAGGACTTATCAGCGACTCGACAATAGGGTTTGTAAGAGTCAAATGATTTTTATATTTTTTAGTTGTGCCACTGAGTAAGTAAGTTTTTTGTTGTTCGAGCGTTTTGGCTAGATAGGATTGATTAAACCAAGTTACTTGCAAGTGACCGCTGGCATCTTGAAATAGGGCATTGATGACATCTAGCTTTTTATAAAATGATCGAAACTGATGCAGGCTAACCAACTTTGCCTTAATTGTGATCTTTTCTTTGTCTATTAGTTTAGATATGGGTTTGATTTGGCTAAAATCTTCCCATCTTTTGGGGTAATAATGAATCAGATCATCGATATTGAATATGTTCAGTTTGTTAAATCTTTGGGCTGATTTTGGCCCAATTCCAGGCAGGGAAGTTGTAGAGTCTTTAAGGGGAAAAAACACGATTTATATGCTCTAGGAGCTAAAAATCCTTGATTTAATTTAAAAAATATGATACAATATAATAGTTGAGAAAAAGGAGGGTTAAATATATTTAATTTAACCCAATATGGAAAAAAAGCCGATTATCAATTTTGAGGGCATGCAGTTTAGAACTGACAGAAGGGCTAGATTGCCGCGTGGTAAACAATGGCAAGTTAGGCGGTATAGTAGAAGCCGAATGGGTTTTTCAAAAGGCTTGAGAAATGTTTTAAGTCAATTTTTAAGTCATTAAAATCAGATATTGAATAAGAAATTTACCTTCACATTAAGTGAAGTTTTATTTTATTTTAATAAATCGGCGTTTGCCTACTTGAACTACGACTCCAGAGGCGATGGTTATTTGCCAATGGGGGTCTTGGATTAATTCTTGATTGACTCGGACAGCTCTTTGCATTAACATTCTGCGCGCTTCGGATTTGGAACCAACCAGTTTACTAGTTATTAGAAAATCTACGATGCCAATCTTTTGCCCAGATAATTTAATAGAAGGAATATCTTTAGGTATTTCTTTTTTTTGGAATATGGCTTTAAAGCGATTGGCGGCGAAATCAGCTGCGGCCTTACCATGATAAATACTTACTATAGCTCTTCCTAATTCTATTTTTATATCCTTTGGATTAGTATTTTTTCGTTTAAGCAATTTAGAAATTTCATTGATTTCTTTTTTTGACTTGTTGGTAGCCAGTTCCCAGTAATGCATTATCAGATTGTCTGGGAGAGACATAATTTTACCAAATTGGCTTTCAGCGGATTCGGTAATTAAAATATCATTACCCAAGCTTTGACTCATCTTGTTTTTCCCATCTAAACCTATAAGCAGGGGTACAGTAACAATGTCTTGAGGGGCTTGTTTAAAATCTCTTTGGAGATCGCGGCCGCGCATTTCGTTGAATAACTGATCAGTTCCAATTACTGTAATATCGCTTTTTAATATTACAGAATCATAACCTTGCAAGACTGGGTAAACAGGTTCGTGTAAACCAATTTCTTGTTTTTGTTTGACCCTTTTTTTAAACATATCTCGTCCTATCATCTGAGCGTATGTAAATTTACTCATTAGTTGCAACAATTCTTCAGCGCTCATTTTGTCGTACCATTCGCTGTTATAGCGAATTTCTGTTTTTTTAGGGTCTAGGATTTTTAAAGCCTGATTAATATAATTTTTGGCCATTTTTTCAACTGATGTTTTGTCGCGTAATTTTCTGGTAGATTTTTTATCTGTTGGGTCACCGAATCTGCCCGTGAATCCTCCGATTAAAAATACAACTGTGTGCCCCATATCTTGCAGGGCTCTAAGTTTATGGTAAACTACAGCATAGCCTAAATGTAAATCAGAGGTAGTCGGGTCTACACCATGTTTAATAATTAATTTTTTGCCAGACTTTAGTTTAGCTAATAGGCTTTTTTTGTTGATTATCTGCTCGATTCGACCATCCAAAAAATTGTTTATCAGCCTGGTTTTAGATTGATTCATCCCGTTAGAGTCCACGATAATTAAGTCTTTTATAATTAATGTTTGTTGTTATCTTTTGATTATTCATCCCGTTAGAGATAAGAAGCATTAATGCTTCTGTATTATAAATATGCTTGTAATTATTGGTCATTATATCTTATTTAGTAGTTTATATGTTTTTTATTAATTAGGTTATCTCTAACAGGATTCATAAGTATAGTCAATTTCTTCTGAAAGTTTTAATGGGATTCATTACTTTTTTATTATAACTTTTTTAGCCTTGGTGAGTAAGTTGAAGATGTAGTATAGTGTTAACTTTTTTATTCGTTTGTGCGTAGTATATAATAAGCATTGTTAAATATGTTTTATATATGAGTAATAATCTACTTCCATTAAGGGATCATGATGTTCTGCGAAAGAAATGGCATCGTCGCGCAGTCTTAAGAAAAAATAAGAGGGTTGTATTTAACATATTGAAGCGATACGGCATAGATAATTTGCCACGGCTGGTTTTAGGTATAATTATAACTATTATATTTATATTATCATTTTCTACGGCAGTCTTGAGTATTGGGTTGCCAGATCCAACCCAATTATCTGTTCAAAGACAATTGGAATCCACTAAAGTACTAGATCGTAATGGAGTGGTTTTATTTGATATCTTTGGTGAAAAACGTCGCGCCAATATTCCTTTGACTGATATTCCAGAACACCTTAAGCAAGCCACCATTGCGGCTGAAGATAGTGATTTTTATACTCACAAAGGATTTGATATTAAGGGTTTGATTAGGGGGGTAATTATTAAGCCCTTATCTGGTCAAAGAGCACAAGGGGGCAGTACGATTACCCAGCAGTTAGTCAAAAACAGTTTTTTATCATCCAAACGCTCGCTAGATAGAAAGATTAAAGAACTCATTTTAGCTGTAGAAATAGAAAGAATTTATACTAAAGACAAGATATTAGAACTGTATTTAAATGAAATACCATATGGTGGTCGGTCTTATGGAGTAGAATCAGCTTCCCAAATATATTTTGGCACTCCAGCTGACGAATTGACTATGGCTCAAGCTGCAGTTCTGGCGGCTCTACCTCAATCACCAACTTATTATTCACCTTATGGCCAGCATCCTGATGAGCTTCTAGCTCGCAAGGATTGGGTATTAAAGAGGATGTTTGAGGAAGGCTATGTTACTGATCAACAGATGCGAGAGGCTCAGGATGAAGAGATAGAATTTAAACCCCGAAAGGACAGTATTAGGGCCCCTCATTTTGTAATGTATGTCAAAGAAATTTTGGCGGATCGCTACGGTGAAAAATTATTGGAAGAAGGGGGATTGAAAATTACCACTACTTTGGACTGGGAGTTGCAACAAACAGCAGAGGAAGTTATTTCTCAAAGAGCAGAGACGAATCAAGAGCGTTACAATGCTGGAAATGCTGCTCTGGTAACTATCGACCCAAATACTGGAGAAATTTTGGCTATGGTGGGGAGTAAAGATTACTTTGATTTGGAAGCTGATGGAAATGTCAATGTTACTATTTGTGATCGGCAGCCAGGATCAGCAATCAAACCAATAATTTATGCTACAACTTTTAATAAAAACTATGGGCCAGCCACTATGCTTTTAGATGTTAAAACCGATTTTGGTAGTGGGTATGCACCCAACAATTACGATGGGGAATTCAGGGGACCGGTGTCTGTAAGAGAAGCATTGCAAGGATCTATTAATGTTCCAGCGGTTAAAGCTTTGGCTTATGGAGGAGTAAATGAAACCATAAATTTGGCTCACAAAATGGGTATTACTACTCTTAATGAGCCAGAGAGATATGGATTATCTTTGGTTTTAGGGGGTGGCGAAGTTAAACTTTTGGATTTGACGGCTGCTTATGGAGTATTTGCTACTGGCGGGAATAAAGCACCACTTTTATCAGTGTTAAAAATTGAAGATGCTAAGGGTAGAATTTTAGAAGAGAATTCTTTCAAATCTCCTAAACGAGTATTAGATCCGGAAACTGCTTATTTAATTAATAATATATTAAGTGATGATGTAACTCGGGCTCCTTTCTTCGGCGGCGGTGGTCCTTTGACTTTGCCGGGGCGGGTAGTGGCTGCTAAAACTGGCACAACTGATTTATATCGAGATGGCTGGACTATTGGTTATACCCCAGATTTAGTTACTGGTGTTTGGGTAGGTAATAATTGGGGGGAATCAATGAAAAATGGAGCTGGCTTATCAGTAGCCGCTCCGATTTGGCACCAATATATGAAAAATATTTTAGCTGGTAAGCCTAGTAGTAGTTTTACTATTCCGTCTGGTATCAGAACTGTAATAGTCGATAGTTTGTCAGGTAAATTACCTAGTGATGCTACTCCTGAAACCAAGACAGAAATTTTTTCTAGCTGGGGAATACCTCAAGAAACCGATGATGTTCACCAAAAAGTTAAAGTTGTAAGCGTAGCACCAGATAGATTGCCTCCCCCTGGCTTTCCAGAAAATTTGATAGAAGAGAGAATTTTTGCAGAACTTCACTCGGAACGACCTAATAATTCGGCTTGGGAAAATCCAGTAATAGCCTGGGCTGAAGATAATGGTTACAACAATGTGCCCCGGCAAGTGTATGATGGTTCGTCTGGGAATAATAAAAATCTAAAGATAATTAGTCCCGCTAATGGAGCAATTATTGATGGAAATTTTATTATTACTGCCCAGATAGCTGATGAATCTAATATAGATGAATTATTTTTCTATTATGATGACAACTTGATTAACCGCTTACAATCAGCACCATGGCGTGTTTCGATTAACAACCCTGATCTTGATGGCAACTCTCATCCGGTTAAAGTTAAATTAGTTAAAAATAGCGGCGAATCGGAGGAAAGTGTGGTTTATATAACAGCGGGGAGCCAAATTAATCAGATAGTTATTACTATGCAAGATATGTCATCCTCGTTTTATCCAATTAATTTAACTGCTGAATTAACTGATCAAAGCGAGCAATTAAATATAGATAAGATAGAGATGTATTTCGATGGGATAATGCAGGAAACATTCCTGCCTAATAGTACGGGTCAATATATTACAGTAATTAATAGTGGTATTAAAGGTCAGCATACAGCCTGGGCAGTTGTAATAGATAAAACTAGCCAGCGGTATACTAGTAATAAAATTAACTTTACAACCATATGAAGACATCTATAAACAAGGATCAATCTAAGGTAATTATAGAAATTGAACTTGAAAATTCGGAGTGGCAAGAAACGTTAAAACAAGCAGCAATAAAAATTTCTAAATCAGTCGAAATTAAAGGATTTAGGTCTGGTCAAGCGCCTTTAGATATAGTGATAAGTCAAGTTGGAGAAGCTAAGGTAATTAATGAAGCGGCAGATACAGCAGTAGCTAAGTTTTACTCTCTGGCCATACAGCAGCACAATTTAATTCCAGTAATCCAGCCTAAAATCTCTATTAATAAAGTTAATGTAAGTCAGCCCCTCTCTTTCAAAATAGAGGTTATAGTGATGCCGGAAGTAGTCTTAGGTGATTATAAAAAAATTAGAGTTAAAAGCGAACCTATTAAAATGGATAAATCACAAATAGACAAAGCACTTGGCGATATTCAACGTCGACAGGCTGTATTTAAAGAAGTAGAGCGGGCCAGCAAAGAAGGAGACTGGGTGGAGATTGACTTTCTTGGCAAATTAAAAGGGGAACCTTTTGATGGTGGCAAGAGCCAACATCATCCTTTGATTATTGGTGATGGTGTATTTTTACCTGACTTTGAAAAGGCATTAATTGGTTTAATACCAGAAGAAAATAAGACTTTTAGCGTAAATTTTCCAGAAAACTATCACCAAAAAAACTTGGCTGGGCAAAAAGTAGAATTTGAGGTTAAACTGCACCAAGTAAAAGAGGTGATTATGCCGCCAATTGATGATGAATTGGCCAAGCAGATAGGCAAATTTGAGACTCTTGAAGATTTACGTCTGGATATAGAGAAGTGGCTTCAGAAAGATGCTCAGAAAAAGGAAAAATCTAGACAGCAGGAAGAGGCCATGAATCAACTAATTAAATTAGCCAAAGTTGATATCCCAGATGAATTAATCAATCAAGAATTGATGTCTATGATTCAAGATTTATCTCATCAATTATCTCAGCAGCAAATGACTTTAGAAGACTATTTTAAAAAACAGAATACTACTGAAGAAAAGATTAAAGAACAATGGAGAGATATGGCTAAACAGCGAGTATTAGCTGGATTAGCTTTAGATGCTTTCAAAAAACGGGAAGGGATTAAGGCTACTAATCAGGAGGTAGATCAAGATATTGAACGGATGAAAATAATGCATCCAGACCAAAAAGACAAGCTAGACGAAAAATACAAAAGTGACTTAGAAAAGAAGCGTTTGGGTCATATGTTGGCCGGTCAAAAAGCCTTGAAACATCTTTGGGAGCTAGCTGTTAAGTAATTTGATATAATAATAGATGATTTATTCTTAAATTTTAAAAGACTATGAATTTAGTACCTATGGTTGTAGAAAAATCATCATTAGGTGAAAGAGCCTATGATATTTATTCTAGACTTCTTAAAGATCGGGTTATTTTTATTGGTATGCCAATTGATGACACCGTAGCTAATTTAGTTATTGCTCAGCTGCTGTTTTTGGAAAGCGAGAATCCTAAGAAAGATGTATTTCTATATATTAATAGTCCGGGCGGATCAGTTAGTGCAGGGTTAGCGGTTTATGACACCATGCAGTATATCAAATGCGATGTTACTACTATGTGTGTGGGGATGGCTGCTTCTATGGCGGCAGTATTATTGGCCGGTGGCGCCAAGGGCAAAAGATTTGCCTTGCCGCATTCTCGGATTCTAATTCATCAATTAATGGGTGGTGTGCAAGGACAAGCTACTGATATTGATATTCAGGCTAAGGAAATTTTGCGAATAAAAGAAATTCTTAACGAGATTTTAGCTAGCCATACTGGTCAGCCTGTAAGAAAAGTTGATAAGGATACAGATAGAGATTATTATATGTCACCAGAAGAGGCCAAAAAATATGGCTTGATTGATAAGGTGCTAGATAAAACTAAATAGTTCTGCTAACTTAATTAGATTTAAGTTTATTTTAATAGAATGGGCAGATGTCTTTAGGTTTTGTTATGATATTTTTAGAAAGGCGTCTATGAATTGTTTAGGATTGTTAACTAAAAATTTATCTGTTGTTAAGGGTCACGATTTAGCTAAAGATTTATTGATTAAAGCTTCTACTAGAGGTCGATGTGCAGTTTATTTATTGGTAGGCCCGCCCCATGTAGGTAAAAGCCTCCTAGCTAGAATTTTAGCGGCTAGCATTCATGAAAATAAAGATGTGAATAAGCCTCATATCGACACCTTATGGTTTGATGAGGTATTACAAGCGAATTCTGAAGGGCAAAAGGGTGAAGAGACGAAGCGCTGGAAAAAGTCTGTTGATAGTTTAATTCATTTTATTAATCTTTCGCCGGCTAGATCAAATTTTAAGATAGCTATTATTGAAGATATTGATAGATTAAGTTCACAAGCTGCTAATGCTTTACTCAAAACTTTGGAGGAACCGCCTGAAAGAGCGGTAATTATTATTACAGCTCAGGATGTAAATTCAGTTTTGTCGACTATTAGATCCCGCTCTCAGATTATTCGATTGAATTATTTGTCAGATAATCAAATCAGAGATTATATTAAAACTAAAATATCATCAGATATTGATGAAATAGTTTTATTAGCCAACGGAGCCTTGGGTGTAGCCAATGTTTTGATAGATAATCCTGAATTATTACAAAGTAAGATGCTTCAAATAGAAGCTTTTAAGAAAGTGTTAACTGGCCGGATGCCTGATAGCTTGAACTTGGTAAATATCAAAAACAGAGATGATGCCCTTGATTTACTGCAAGTTTGGCTTAATTTGTCCAGAAGGTTGCTTTTGGCGGATATACACAGTAAGTTTAGTCCAGTATTAAAACCTTTTTGTGGCTTGTTTGCCAGAAAAAAATTATTTAATTTTATTAGTCAGCTTAAAGATGCAATTGAATCGTTGCATTCAGGAGCCAACCCACGGATTGCGTTAGAATCGATTGTATTGAGGTGGATATGGAGTTAGATGACTAATATGGTTATAATCTGGTTTTAAAAAAGGTATAATCAGTTTGTTAATTTCTTAAACTTTTTAATAGCTATGTTGGAACTTATTATTTTTACTGCCACAATAGTCCTATTGATTATCGTCTTGCGAAAACTGCCTGTAGAGCAAGATGTAATCAAAAAGATAAATCATGAAGCCCATCAGCTTGAAGGAGATGAGAATAAAAATATCAGTGCAACTGATGATTTGTTGGATAAAGCTGATAATTTAGCTCAAATTGGTCAATATGGTAGGGCTGAAAAAATTTATTTACAATTGGTAACCAGCAATCCACAAGATGCCAGTTTGTATAATAAATTAGCTTTGGTTTATTTAGGTAAAAAAGAATTTAAAGATGCCGCTAAAGCTTTAGATCAGGCCTTAACCTTAGAGCCAGATAATGATACTTTTTATAATAATTTAGGATTATTGTTGTATCAGCAAGGCAAGTATGATGAAGCAGTTGAGAGTTATGAAAGGTCGATAGAAATTAATAATAAAGTAGCTTCTAGGTTTATGAATTTGGGTCTTGCTTATTTTATGTCAAAAAAGTATCGTAAAGCCGCTGATGCTTATGAGAAAGCTCTTATTTTAGAGCCCAATAATGAAGAATTTAAACGATTATTAGCGGAAGCAGAAGAAAAAGTAGAATAATTTTGACAATTTTGTTTTGTCGGGGTACCGAAGTGGTCAAACGGAGCGGTCTGTAAAACCGTTGGCTTATGCCTTCGTAGGTTCGAATCCTGCCCCCGGCACCACATTGTAATAAATTTAACTTTGATGTGCCAGCTTAGCTCAGTGGTAGAGCAACTGTTTTGTAAACAGTAGGTCGTCGGTTCAAATCCGTCAGCTGGCTCCAGCCGAGGTAGCTCAGTTGGTAGAGCAACCCCATGGTAAGGGGTAGGTCGTGGGTTCGAATCCCATCCTCGGCTCCACCTTCTCATCGCAACAAATTCCACCTAATCATTGTGCCAGTTATTTATCTTGACAGGAATAATTATGTATTAAATACTTTTACTATGGCTAAGAAGATATTAACTAAAGTTAAGTTGCAGTGTGAAGCTGGGAAGGCTAATCCAGCTCCGCCTGTAGGAACCGCTTTGGGTCCTCATGGGATTCAAATTATGGATTTTTGCAATCAATTTAACGCCAAAACCAAAGAAATGGCGGGGAATGTTATTCCAACAGTCATTACTATCTATGCAGACAGATCTTTTGATTTTATTATTAAACAACCGCCAGCATCTGGATTGATTAAAAAAGCAGCTGGTATTGATAAAGGATCGAGTGTACCAAACAAGGAAAAGGTGGGCAGATTAACTAAAGCCCAAGTTAAGGAAATTGCCGAGCAGAAAATGCCTGATTTAAATGCTAATGATATTGAATCAGCTATGAAAATTATCGAAGGCACAGCTGCTAATATGGGGGTTGAAATTATTAACGGCTCTAACGGCAAATAATTTATATCTATAATTGTGGGACTCTGCTGTCCAGCAGAGGTTAGTACCACGAGGAGGTAATTGTGTCAGAGAAAAAGAAAGTAATTAAGTCTGCTAGTCAATCTAAAACTAAATCGGTTGCTAAAAAGCAGCGCAAAATTTCACCAGTTAAAAAACTTGGTAGGGGTAAACGATATATTGAATCAGCTAAGTTGGTGGATAAATCTAAGTTATACGATTTGGATACAGCTATAGATTTATTAATTAAAACATCGACAACTAAGTTTGATGCAGCGGCCGAAACGCATATTCAAACTGGTTTAGATCCCAAGCAGGCTGAACAAAACATTAGGGGTACGGTACTATTGCCAGCTGGGTCTGGCAAAAGTATCAAAATCTTAGTCTTTGCTGAAGGGGAAGAAGCCACAGCTGCCAAAAAGGCAGGAGCAGATTTTATTGGCAGTGATGATTTGTTAGATAAAATTAATTCTGGTTGGTTGGGTTTTGATGTAGCTATTTCTACACCAGATTTAATGGCCAAGGTTGGTAAATTAGGTAAAACTTTAGGCACCAAAGGCCTGATGCCTAATCCTAAAAGTGGAACTGTGACTAAAGATGCAGCCAAGGCAGTGGAAGAATTTAAAAAAGGTAAGATTGAATTTAAATTAGATAAAGAAGCTATTGTCCATATAGCATTCGGTAAAGCATCTTTGGGTAAAGAAGCGTTACTTAATAATTTTAAAGTTTTATACAAAGCTATTCTAAATGCTAAACCAGCTTCTATTAAAGGAACATATATTAAGAAGATTTCATTATCTTCTAGTATGGGACCAGGGGTTAAACTAGATTTAAATTCTTTAGAATAGGATGAAGGTTAAAATTAAACGAATTGATAAAACATTGCCGTTACCGACCTACAAAACATCTGGTGCCGTAGCGTTCGATTTAATTTTACGAGAAAGCGCAACAATACAGCCAGGGGAATCTATAAGGATACCTTGTAATGTCATTGTCGAAATACCAGAGGGCTATATGTTGCATGTTGTTCCACGTAGCAGTTTCCCCTTTAAAAAACCAGGGCTTATTCAGGGCAACCATGCTGGTGTGATTGATCAGGATTATTGTGGACCTAATGACGAATTAATGTTTCCAGTTTATAACACCACAGATAAGCCAATTAGTTTAGAACGAGGTGAAGCATATTGTCAGGCAGTTTTTGTAAAAATTAGTAAAGCAGAATTCGAAGAAGTAAGTGAAATGTCTACCCCTGATCGGGATGGTTTTGGGAGTACTGATGAAAGGTAAATTTATTGTTTTTGAAGGAGTAGATGGATCAGGCCAAAATACTCAGGCGGAACTTTTAGTAAGATATTTAAAGACAAAAGGTTTTGATGTTTTAGAAACCTATGAGCCAACAGATAGTTATATTGGTGCTAGAATTCGTAAGATTTTAAGTGGCGATGTAACAAGTTCTGGCGGCGCGCTTGGCTTGCAAATGTTGATGATTAGAGATAGGAAATTGCATCTTCAGGATGTTATACAGCCGCACTTAAATAAAGGAGGTGTGGTTGTATGTGTGCGGTATTTGTATTCTACTCTGGCGTACGGACAGGCTGATGGTTTGGGTTATGATAAATTGTGGCAGATGAATAAAGATTTTCTTCTACCAGATTTAACAATATATTTAGATTTAAATCCGGAAATATCATTAGAGAGGGTAGAGAAACGGGCTCAAGAAACCGGAAAACCTTTAGATATCTTCGAAAAGAAAAGCACTCTTACAAGAGTGAGAGAAAATTTTTTGGAGTTGTTGAAAAACTTTCCAGAGATGGTTAAAGTAGATGCTTTGGGCACACCAGATGAAGTTCATCAAAGAGTATTGCGGCATCTAAATTAGTATTCATAGTTAACAAAAAACCCGGGATTAAATCCCGGGTGATTTTTTCGTTGTAAATCTAAACCAATCTTACAGGGAAGAACTGATCCAGGGGAATTGTTGAATCGCGGCCACAATAACGTTTGCCTTCAGCACATTGTCCACATTGGTAACATTTTGGAGACAACATGTTTAAAAGTTGAACTGAGTGTTGTCCAGAGCTTTTTGGGAGTATGGCTTCACGCAATAGTCGAGATAGGTTATAAATCTCTTCCTGTGTGCACCAACACAGTCTTTTATCTTGCTCGTGAAGTACGGTGTTTAAAGTGCCCTTTTTGATGTAACGTACCATGGCTCCGTAAGGTGATAAAAATCTAAACAGTGCAGGGTGCACGTTTGTAGAAAGGGTTAACCACATTTCGGCGATTTGCATTAACTCCTTATTGATATTTAATTCTCTAACAATAGGAGGGTGGTAAAATCCGCCAGTAAAATCGAACGGGCCCCTGTTAATTCGCCGGTGGCGCTGATCCTGCCCCATGGTAGCTACCGATATTTCAATTTGGGTTTTGATATCGATAACGTTATTAGGCATAAATTTGGGGTTAAAGTGTAATGTGTCTACCGGATGGGTATCGGTAGGTTCTGGATAAACAGCACTGTCTAAATTATCTATCGATAATAATTTTAGCTTAGGGCTGTTTTCTAAATTACAGGCGCTAGGGACAGTGATGGTAAGATCGAGAGGACTAATATCAGTTGATGATTTTTCCTCTCTTTTAAACATATACTGTAATTCTGGATAAAGTTTCAGCACTTCCTGGGCCATTAAATCTGTTACATAGTACATAGGTGAATCCCAGGCTGATCGGTACAGGGCTACCAGAGCTGATAAGTTAACAGTATAAGTCAAAGCGGTTGGGAATATTGTTGGGATTAATACTCGAAGTTGTTCTTGTCCAAACTTACGAGCATTTTGTTTTATATACTTAGTTGTGGCTTTGGGTCGTTCTTTGGCAATAAACTTTTCAGCTACTTTAGTAGCAGGGTCGATGTTCTGGTTAAACAACTCCTGGCTAAAATTGATATAGTTTTCAATCCCCCTGATAGTTTTAGTATCAGTTTGAGGAAAGAAATATTTAACATAATCAATAATGCCCTGGGCAATATCTGGGTCGGAGAACATACCAAAACAGAATCTTCCCGAGCGCTGACTAGTAGTGTAAAAGGGTGAGTTTAGGTGTAATCCAAAAGTTACATTACTAATGGCTACACCTTCGATAAAGAATGTAAATTCAGAACTTTGTAATACTGTATGATGTACAGTATTGAATATACTTTTTTCGATGTTAATCGATTTGCCCCATATGGGTTCCGAATCATCGTAACAGGTACGGGCAGAAAAGGACATTAGAGATGGAGCATCCTTATTAGTGTGACTAATAAGTTTTGCGGTTATCATGATTAAGAAACCTCCAATTGTTTTCTAGTTTTTATATCAAAGTACATTGATTTTTGATTTTTCATTATACACTAATATTTATTGACTTTTAAAAACAGTTTTACTAGAATGCTTGTATAACCTTTATAGACAGTAGGTATATCAATAAATCCTACCGAGAAGGCTCACAATTTTGTTTTAATTGTGTTTCTGATTGGTAGATCAGAAATTTTTTATATCATGCCCAAGACTAAAGCACAAAAAGCAGAGCAAATTAAACAGCTTACGGATAAACTGCAGACTAACCCAACTGTGGTTATAACTGAGTTTACTGGTTTAACTATGGAAGATTTAACTGATTTTCGAAAAGTAGCACGGGAAAAAGGAGTGACTTTTCAGATTGTTAAAAATACTTTACTCACTAAGGCGGCTGAAAAAGCTGGGATAAAAGGTCTAGATGTTGATAAAGTAGCTCGTCAGTTAGCCATATCTACTGGTGATGCTGATGAAGCAACTATGTCTAAATTGGTATATGAATTTGTAAAAAGTAGTGCCGAAAAAGTAAAAATATACTCAGGTATCTTAGAGAGCAAAATTGTGCCCGTCGAAACTATTATTCAATTAGCTCAATTGCCTAGCAGGGAAGAGTTATTAACTAGAGTAGTTGGCAGTATCAGTGCTCCAGCTAGAGGGTTTGTTAGAGTGTTAAATGGTCCATTACAAGGATTTTATAATATTGTTAAAGCTTTAAGTGAAACTAAATAATCAGAATCAATAAATTAAATAATTTTTTAAAGAAAGGAGCTATAATGGCTGATGAAGAAAAGAAGGAAGAAATTCAAGAAGAAGTTCAGAATGAAACTGCAGAGGTAAAAGAAGAAGAAGTTAAAACAGAAGAAGAGCCCAAACCAAAAGAAGAACCAAAAGAAGAACCAAAAGCAGAAGAAGCTCCCAAAAAAGAGGAGCCTAAAGAAGTTGATACAAGCAAGTTGTCCAAAGATGCTCAAAAGGTTGTTGAAATGGTAGAAAAGATGTCTGTATTGGAATTGGCAGAGTTAGTTAAAGTTTTAGAAGATAAGTTTGGTGTGAGTGCAGCAGCTCCTGCGGCTGTGGCTGCGGCTGGTGGTACAGTTGAGGCTGATGAGGAAGAAAAAAGTGAATTTGATATTAACATTACTGCTGGTGGTTCCAATAAAATTGGTATGATTAAAGCCATCAGAGAAGTTACTACTCTTGGGTTAAAAGAAGCTAAAGATATTACTGAATCACTGCCTCAAGTGGTTAGAGAGGGCGTTAAAAAAGAAGAAGCTCAGGAAATTAAGAAAAAATTAGAAGAAGCAGGTGCTACGGTTGAATTGAAATAAGTCAAAAATATATAGATGATAAAATATACAAGGTAATCGTTACCCTGTATATTTTATTTATGTTTAAATTTAAATTATTAAAACAATCTGGCAGAGCCCGTTTGGGTTGGATTAAGATTAACCAAGAGAAGATTACAACTCCAGTTTTTATGCCGGTTGGCACACTGGCAACAGTTAAGGCGCTAACCCCAGAAGATTTAAAAGGGCTAGGGGTGCAGATTGTTTTAGCTAATACTTATCATTTGCATCTTAGGCCTGGTGAGAAATTGATTAAGAAAGCCGGAGGACTGCATAAATTTATGTCTTGGGATAAACCAATCCTAACTGATAGTGGAGGTTTCCAAGTTTTTTCATTAAGTGCTTTACGCAAGATTTCTGATAAAGGAGTGGAATTTAAATCTCATTTGGATGGCCGAAAAGTTATTTTGACTCCCAAGTCGGCGATCAAAATTCAGGAAGATTTAGGAGCAGATATTATTATGGCTTTGGATGATGTAGTAGGCGCCAAGGCTGATAAAAAACGAGTCAAAGAAGCTATGAATAGAACTCATAAATGGCTTACAGAATGTATCAAATATCATAAAAGGAAAAATCAGGTACTTTTTGGAATAGTTCAAGGAGGAATGTTTAAAGATTTAAGAATAGAATCAGCTAAGTTTGTAGCTAATTCAAAAGTAGCTGGGGTGGCTATTGGCGGATTATCAGTAGGAGAATCGCGTTCGACGATGCAGGCAATGTTGGATATTGTAGAACCTATCTTGCCTATAAATAAGCCTAGATATTTAATGGGAGTTGGTTCGCCTGTAGATTTGCTAGAAGCAGTTAGCAGGGGAGTGGATATGTTTGATTGTGTCTTACCAACTCGTTTAGCCCGGCATGGATCTGTATGGACAAAAAAGGGGCAAATAAATTTATTTAATGCTAAATTTAAATCAGTTTTTAGGCCGATTGAAAAAAGTTGTGATTGCTATGCCTGTAAAAATTTTACCCTAGCTTATATCCATCATTTATTAAAGGAAAAAGAAATTTTGGGAATTCGGCTTACTACTATCCATAATCTCCACTTTATATTGCAGTTAATGAGCGATATCCGTGAGCACATTAAAAATGATACTTTTTCTGCTTTTAAACGTTGTTTTATTAAATCTTTTTCTTCTTAGTGTTATGGACAAATAGATAGTTTCTGATATGTTGTATCTGGCATGTTTTAGGCTTTGGAAGCTAAAAACATGACTACTTTGACAAAGGAGTAATAAAAATGCGCAGGAAGCCATTAATTATCTTGCTGTTAGTAATGCTTGGTTTGGCTTTTGTCATAACCATTGCTGGTTGTGGGAAAATCAAAAAGATAATCCAGAGTTCAGGTCCATCTGGACCTGGTCAGCATATTGATATTGGGTATGGCTGGGATCAGGGTCTTGGACCTGGGTGGCAATCGCGACGATCAGACCTCTGTATTATAGGGGGGAATATATATGGGGTTTCACCTGGGGAGATAGATCCTTATATAATTCAGCTTGGTTCAGATACGATTCATTATCGTTACAATCTATCTCCAAGCGAGAAGCAAATGAGTGGGCTAGCGGCCTTTGCTACGGATTTTATGGGACTGTCTGAACTTGAAGTCATGAGCACTAGAGGCTATGAAGGAAACTATGAGGAAGGAAGTAGATTAGGAAGCTCAATAGACAAGTCTGATTATGAGAGGGGTTATATCCTGTTTGAGTTTCAAGTTCCTTTCTCATCAACGGGTCTCTATGTTTTTGAAGGTATGGAAGACAATTTCCTTATCCTTAGGCAGTGAGATAATAAAAAGATTGATTGACTTGCTCGAGGAAGATATTCTTGCTGCTGAATCTATATGAGGAACTAGGGTTGGCGCTGATTTTTTAGCACGTCTGTTTATAGGCGTTTGATATAAATGTTAGAGAACCTTTGAAGAATCCTTCATGACTACTTTGATAAAGGAAGTGATGCGATTCATTCTGTTGTTAGTGCTAATTATTACGCAGAGGTATGTAATAAATTTAAAAGGAGGTCTTCCATGGGAGACAATGATAATGGGATTGATCCTAAAGTGGAAGATGGGGATAAACAGCTTACAGATAAAGAGCTGGAAGAGCTGAGGGTACGGGAGCGCTTTGGTCACATTTTGCTAAGTATTCGCAAAATACTAGGGATGAGTATTGAGGAGCTTGCCCGTGCAGCAGAAATGGATGCAGGGTATATTTCTCGACTCGAGAACGGCCATAGAAGTCCACCCTCGGCCAAGATTCTCCGGCGACTTGCTGATGTACTAAAGGTAAATGTAATGCTCTTTTTCATGGCAGCAGATTATCTAAGAATTGATGAACGAGGTAATTCGGTTACTAAAGAGCTTCTTGATCTTCGTGTCGTGGCTGAGGTTACTGGTACTCATCCTGTTGTGGATGTGAATTCAGAGTTTGCTGAGGTTATTGCTTTATTGAAAGAGGGAATTGAATCTTTAAAAGATATCAAGTTCCTCTTGACGACGGCGGTGCGGGAGAACAAGGAGAAGAATTAAGTAAAGTTTGGAGGTAACCGACCACTTCTGTGGTCGGTTTTTTTTATCTTATTTACTGAATAAACTGCATATACTCTAGAGCGTATATAGTAGGGAGTGGTTGTAATTGGAGGGGTTATCTTTAGTAGTTTTAGTAATGGATTAGTAATAGGAATGGACAAATAAATAGTTTCTGATATGTTGTATCTGGCATGTTTTAGGCTTTGGAAGCTAAAAACATGACTACTTTGACAAAGGAGTAATAAAAATGCGCAGGAAGCCATTAGTTATCTTGCTGTTAGTAATGCTTGGTTTGGCTTTTGTCGTAACCATTGCTGGTTGTGGGAAAATCAAAAAGATAATCCAGAGTTCGGGTCCGTCTGGACCTGGTCAGCATATTGACATTGGATACGGCTGGGATCAGGGGATAGATGGTGGTTGGCGAGAAGATTTAGCTACGTCTATCAATTCGGGTCTTGCTTTAGATAAGGCCAATGTAGATCCTTATATAAATCAGATGACAGCCGGTAACAAGATTCTGTATCAATATAATTTTTCTCCTGTAGAACAGGAGCAAAAGGGTCTTATCGGTTTGGCAATGAAGTCATCAATCAAAATAATTGAATTAAAATTACCTACGATAGACATCCCGGTTTATGTTTATGATAGGACTATGGGTGTTTTTGCCATACCTATGCTGGGTGTGGTTTGCACAGACAAGTCAGATCTCGATGCAGGGTTAGGTTATGCTCGCTTTGAGTACGAGATACCTGATTCTGCCGGCGATTTACTTGTCTTCGTTGCGGAAGATGCATTGGTGCTATCTAGATCTAGATAACCAAATAGTAAATTTTAAAATCTCCCAAAGATTTAACATCTGAGGGAGTTTTTTTAAAAAAGAAAAAGCGATAGTCAGGTTTGTATTAGGGTACTAATTTTTGGCTGTTAGGAGCAATTTTTTATTAGATGTTGACTATCATAGATGATAGTAAATTAGTTCCACTTATCTGAGCTCCAATTATAGTTGTACCTGATTGAATGGCAGTAACTATGCCGTTTTGGTTAACGCTAGCCACATTAGGATTAGTAGAAGTCCATTCCAATGATACATTTGATCTGGAAATGATTTTTTTATTTTGATCCTGGATTAGAGGAATAGGGGAGAAATATGACCCAATATGCATTTTGTATTGAAAAGGTATGAGATTTAAGGTAGCTGGTGTTTGAGTGAATAAAATAGAGTTTATTACATCTAAATAACTGGTTTTATCTAGGCCAGTTGTGTTAATTTCCCAAAGTTGAGAATTAGTATCAAACTTAATTGTCAGATTGTTATTAGCTACAGTAACCCATCCACCTTTAGTGGTTTGGTAGCTACCTATTTGATAAATAGTATCATTAATAGTTAAAGTGCCAATGGCTGTGATATATAACCTCCAAATACCATTGGTAATCCCATTGATAGTTACCTGAGTGGGGGCAGTGGCCATTAAACTAGTTCCGAAGTTAGCTATACTTCTGGGGTTAGTCCAGGTTTCCATAGAACTATTAACACCTTTGATGTCATAACCGAAGTTGATTTTTGATTTTCCGTTAAATATAGAAATACCCTGAGCTTCATTGCTAGATAGAGATTCTATGGCTGAAGTAGTTATATAAGTGTTAGCTTGCTGATCAATGGGAGCTGCTTGGGATTGACTAAAAACAAACACTAAAACTACAGCCACAGCCATTACAGCTAAAAGCTCTCTTTCTAAAAGATTAAGACATTGTTTTGCTAGGTGATTTAAAGATTTTTTCATTTGTTTTTGTTTTTT
>SDBT01002979.1_pt1 | contig 29486 bp, 23 predicted proteins | sample 2277101 | NCBI WGS metagenome assembly SDBT01 (sample SAMN10404973, study PRJNA504765) | marine sediment metagenome | isolation source: marine sediment core GS10_PC15, 103 cmbsf | place: Arctic Ocean: Southern Knipovich Ridge | collected 2010
GATTGCAATACGCGGAGTTTTTCCCCAAGTTCTTCATCGGCGGCGGCAGAGCTTTCGAGCCGCTGAGCAAAAAGTACAAACACATTTATATAGGAAAATAGAATACAAGAAAGAGAGGTTTGGCAATGGATGGATTGACATTAGCTTTGGTTGGCGTCGGATTGGCGGCTTTATTGGCTGGTATCGGCTCGGCAATTGGAATTGGTATCGCCGGCAGAACTGCTACAGGCGTGTTGAGCGAAAAGCCGGAAAGATATGGGCAGGTGTTTATTATGGTTTTACTACCTGGTACACAGGGTTTGTACGGCTTTTTGGCAGCCTTTATGGCTATGCGCAAACTAAACTTCTTCGCCGGAACCGGTGTCCCGGAACTAAGTCTCACACTCGGGATGCAAGTGTTGGTAGCTTGTTTGCCTATTGCTTTTGCCGGCCTGGTAAGCGCCATCTATCAGGGTAAGGTCTGTGCTGGCGGTATATTGATGGCTGCAAAAAGACCGGAAATGGCATTTAAGGCAGGCGTTATATATGCAGTTATGGTGGAACTTTACGCGATGCTTGGCCTGGTGATAACATTGTTTATCCTGCTGTTTGGTATTAGTTGGCCGGAAGTTGCTGCTGCGGCTGTGTAAAACAAACTAACCGAGCAAACCGGGACCACATTTTGCAACTTATCGAAAAATACGAACCCACTTAAATGGATGATAAAGTATGGAAGCTGAACAGGTCACAGAAAAGATACTGGCTGATGCCAGAGCAGAGGCCGAAGAAATAAAAAAACAGGCAGATAACAAAGAAGCTGCAGAACAGGCCAAACTCACCGAACAATTGGACGAGTATAAAAAGCAGACAGAGATTCTTGCTGAAAAGGCCGGCAAAGACAAAAAAGCCCACCTCCTCGCAGCGGCAAGAATGGATATTGCCAAACAGTTTCTCGCCGAGAAAAGAAAGCTCCTCGATGAAGTATTTGATAAGGCACGACAGCAGCTCCGGAATCTGCCTGATGAGCAATATCGCAAACTTATGACCGAATTGATGCTCGAAGCGGTCGAAACCGGCGACGAAGAGGTTATCATCGACAAGCAAGAAAACCAAATCGACCAGGACTTTATCAAGCATATTAATCGCAAGCTGGGTCCCGGTTATAAAGGTAATTTGAGATTGGCGGCCAATACGCAGGACATCGGAGCAGGTTTTATTTTAAGACGAGGAAAAATAAAAAACAATGTTTCAATTGAGGTACTACTCGCTCAGGCACGCAAGGAGCTCGAAATCGAATTAGCCAAAGAACTATTTGAGAAATAAATAAAGTGATAGCAGCTGCTAAACAATCTTTTCTGGATTTCTACACGTATCCGTCCGTCGGCGCCGATGACTGGCGATACACCTTCCAGACGGCCCGGATACGGGCACTCGAGATGCAGATGCTCACCAGAACAACTTTTTTGGATATGGCCAATGCGCAAAACTTCGAGCAGGCCGCCGGTTTGTTGGCGGCGAGCGAATATGCCCTGCCGAGAGGAGAGAGCTTCGCGGAGACAGAGAATATTTTGCGGCTCCGAAGAACAGCTGTGCGGCAGCTTTTTGCGGACCTGATGATTGACAAGCCGATTGTAGAGCTGCTCAGAACGCGGGATGATTTTGCGAATATGCGATTGGCGGTCAGGCGAGCATTGACCGACAGACCCTTGGGAACCGATTACAGTGACCAGGGTAATGTGCCGCCCGAGCAGTTTGAAGAGGTCTTCGAAGAAGAAAATTACAGCCTTTTTCCCGATTATATGGCCGAAGCGGTGGACCGGGCGGTTTTGGCTTATTATCAAAATAAGGATATTCGCCGGATTGATTACGCAATCGACAGCACCCAGGCTGAATATAATCTCAAGAAAGCAGAAAAGCTAAAAAGCATCTTCCTGCTCAACCTTTTTAGAATACAGATTGATTTGACCAACATACGTACGATGCTTCGCCTTAAATTCACCGAATCGGAACAACGCAATGTCTTCCTCGAAGGCGGATATATCGAACTCGAGCGCATAAAATACAGCTTGGATACCAACTATGAAATGATGGGGACGCTGTTTTTTGTGACCCCTTACCACCATCTCGTTGAAACAGCCGCCAGCTATCTAATATCGGATAAATCTTTTTTAACCGCTGAGCAGCAATGCGAAAAGCATATGGCCGGATTTCTGAAAGCAACAATTCAGATTACCGCCGGCCCTCAGCCGATTATTGCATATCTGTTAATGAAGGAAAATGAAATTCGAACCGTCAGGTTGATATTGACAGCCAAAAAAAATTACCTCGATACCAGGCTCATTCTGGACAGGCTGGGCGAATGAGTTAACTACAGATAGACAATGTGGGAAAGATAAATGGAAGGCAAAGTTGCGGTTTTGGGCGATACTGATTTTGTGCTGCCGTTCTCGGCACTCGGCGTGGATACCTATCCGGTAGGCCGAAAAACCAACGATATTACCGAAAGTGCCAACAGAATAATCAGCGATAAATATGCTCTCGTTGTAGTTGCCGAAAATATAGCTCCTGTGGTTGAAGAGGTTTTTGCAGCCAAGCAGAATTGCCCCACTCCCTGCATTGTGGTTGTGCCGTTTACCACAGAATCACAGGGCTTTGCAACACGGGCACTTGGAGAAGTACTCAGGATGGCCACCGGCATTAACATTCTGCAAAACAGTTAAGAGGGTTCCCGTTTTGCAATTTATTGCAAAATGGGACAGAAAGGTTTTGATGATGAGCGAAGCAAGAGAAGCCAAGATAGTTAAAGTTGCAGGCCCCGTTGTTGTGGCCAAAGGTATGGCAGGTGCGCGAATGTATGACGTTGTCCGCGTCGGACGCCCGGCCCTGATAGGAGAAATCGTCGAATTGCAGGGCGATTTGGCCTCAATCCAGGTCTATGAAGAGACCACAGGTCTCGGACCAGGAGAACCAGTCGTCGATACCCAGACCCCCTTGAGTGTCGAATTAGGACCTGGTCTGATTGAGAGTATTTATGACGGTATCCAGAGGCCTTTGAACTCACTCTATAAACTTGAAGGCGAATTTATGAGCAGAGGCAGTGCGATGCCAGGCCTCAACAGGCAAAAGAAATGGCATTTCAAACCAATTGTAGAAAACGCAACCAAAGTCGGCCCGGGCGATATCATAGGCCAGGTCCAGGAGACCAAACTGCTTACGCACAGGATTATGGTCCCCATTGGTGTTGAGGGGACAATTCAAAAACTAACTGAGGGCGATTACACAGTTGTTGAAACAATCGGCCTCGTGGTCGGCGAAAATGGTACGGAAACCGAGCTGAAACTAATGCAGCAGTGTCCTGTCCGCAATGCCAGGCAGCCAAAGAGGCGGCTTGCGCCAAACAACATCCTTGTTACGGGCCAACGCGTCATTGACACCTTCTTCCCCATCGCAAAGGGTGGAACAGCCTGTGTGCCGGGGCCCTTTGGAACGGGAAAAACAGTTGTCCAGCATCAGTTAGCAAAATGGGTCGATGCCGACATTGTCGTTTATGTCGGCTGTGGTGAACGTGGAAATGAAATGACCGACGTCTTGACCGAGTTCCCAAAATTAAAGGACCCACATAGCGGAGAGCCCCTGATGAAACGCTCCGTACTGATTGCAAACACATCAAATATGCCCGTTGCCGCCAGAGAGGCCTCCGTCTATACCGGTATTACCATAGCTGAGTATTTCCGCGATATGGGTTACGTCGTGGCATTGATGGCCGACAGTACCAGCCGATGGGCCGAAGCCATGCGCGAGATTTCAACCCGACTCGAGGAAATGCCCGCTGAAGAGGGTTATCCCGCCTATTTGGGTGCTCGGATTGCGGCCTTCTATGAAAGGGGCGGGCGGGTAGAGTGTCTCGGAAAACCACAGCGAGAGGGAACTTTGTCGATTATCGGAGCCGTAAGCCCGCCGGGAGGCGACTTGTCAGATTCGGTTGTGCAGGCAACTCTGCACGTGGTAAAGGTCTTCTGGTCACTGGAGGGAAGGCTTGCTTACCAGAGGCACTTCCCCGCCATCGATTGGCTGACGAGTTATTCATTCTATAAGCAATACCTCAGAGCTTGCTTCGAAGACAAAGAGCAGGGACTCCAGATGGAAGAGCTGACCGTCAAGGCAATGAGCCTGCTTGAGCAGGAGGCTGAACTTCTCGAGATTGTTCGACTCGTCGGCACCGAGGCCTTATCGCCGAAAGACAGGCTGGCCCTACAGACGGCAAGGTCGATTCGAGAAGACTTCCTGCACCAGAACGCCTTTCACGAGGTCGATACCCACACCTCGATGGCCAAGCAGTACGAAATGCTCAGAACCATCCTGCACTTCCACAAGAAGGCCCTTGCCGCTATCGAAGCGGAAGTTGAAACCGCTCTAATCTTCAAATTGGCCGTCCGAGAAGAAATCGCAAGAGCAAAATATATTCCCCAGAGCGATATGGAAAAAATCCCTAAAATAAGGGAAACAATCGACGAGCAGATGAAACAATTGCAGACCTCAGCGGTCTCTTGAGCAAATACGAAATACGAAACAGGAGTTTGAGATGCTGTCTATAAAAGAATACCAAACAGTTACGAGTATTTCCGGCCCGTTGATGCTGGTCGAGATGGTTGACGAGGCCAAATACGGCCATATAGTCGATATTGAACTTGGTGACGGCTCAATACGGCACGGCCAAATCCTTCAGGTAGAAAACGATAAAGTCCTCGTCCAGGTCTTCGAAGGGACCCGCGGTATTGATGTTGATAAGAGCACCATTCGATTTTTAGCCAAACCGCTCGAATTGGCCGTCTCGCCCGACATCTTAGGCAGGGTTTTCAGTGGCCTTGGCGAACCAAAGGACAATGGCCCGGCCATCATACCGGACAAGAAGCTGGACATTAACGGCAGCCCCATCAATCCGTACGGCCGCGATTACCCGAACGAATTTATACAGACCGGCATATCGTCAATTGACGGCCTAAATCCTCTCGTCCGAGGTCAGAAACTGCCGATTTTCTCAGGTGCAGGGCTGCCACACGACCAGATAACCGCTCAATTAGCCCGCCAGGCAACTATCCTCGGCAAGGGCGAAGAATTTGCCGTTGTATTTGCGGCAATGGGAATCACCTTTGAAGCGGCACAATTCTTCATCAACGACCTCGAGGAAACAGGAGCCATCGAGCGTGCGGTTATGTTCCTAAATCTTGCAAACGACCCCGCCATTGAGCGGATAGCGACCCCGAGATTTGCACTTACCGCCGCCGAATACCTCGCCTTTGAACTGGATATGCACGTCCTGGTTATCTTAAATGATATGACCAACTACTGCGAGGCTCTGCGAGAGATTAGCGCCTCCAGAAAGGAGGTGCCCGGCAGACGCGGCTATCCCGGATACCTCTATACCGACCTGGCAACCGTTTATGAAAGGGCCGGCCGAATCAAAGGCAAAACAGGCTCTATTACAATGGTGCCAGTATTGACAATGCCGGAAGACGACAAGACCCATCCCGTCCCCGACCTGACCGGCTACATCACCGAAGGCCAGATAATACTATCCCGCCCGTTGCATAGAAAAGCAATCTCGCCGCCGGTCGATGTCCTGCCGAGCCTCTCCCGGCTCAAGGACAAGGGCATCGGTGAAGGCAAGACTCGAGAAGACCACGCCGACCTTTATAACCAGCTTTACGCCGCCTATGCTCGTGGAAAAGAGGCTCAGGAACTGGCCACAATTATGGGCGAAGCCGCACTCTCTGAGGAAGACAAGAAATATATGGAATTCGCCGATAAATTCGAGGCACGCTACGTCTCGCAGGATTATTATGAAAATCGACCAGTCGAGACAACCCTCGATTTAGGCTGGGAGCTGCTCAGTATGTTCGAAAATGTCGAGCTAAAGCGGATTGACATAAAACTTATAGAAAAGTATATGCCACGCTTCCGAAAAAAGGAACCGGAAGCGTAAAATGAGAAAAAATCTAAAATTAAAATGCAAAAAGTCGAATGATACTCGCAATTGGCAATTGGATTAAATCGAGCATCCGGCATTGAGTAGCTATCTCTTTTTGATTTTTGATTTGTAATTTTGATATTTGATTTTTGATATTTGAATTCCTTTGAGATACAAGTGACGAATTATGTTAGCTAATGTAAATGCAACTCGAATGGAGCTGTTGCACCTGCGAAAGCGGGTGGCCCTGGCCAGCCGCGGCCATCGACTCCTCAGCGAAAAGAGAGATGAGATTTCCCGTCAATTGATACGCATAGCGAGAGAAATCCAGCCCCTCCGCAGACGCGTCGAAAAACAGCTTCTGGAGACCTGCCGGCGTTTTATGCTCGCACGTGCGACAATGGAGCCGGAGGATATAAAAGCTGCCCTCGAGGTCCCTACAAAGAAGTTCAGTCTGGCCGTCAAGTTCACTCGAATAATGAACGTAAAGGTCCCGCATCTACTCAAGGAGATAGCTGGCGAAATTATCTGTTACGGCTTCGCAACAACATCCGGTGAGCTCGACGTCGCATTGTTGGCATTAGAGCGAGCCTTCGATGATTTGATTGAGTTAGCTGAAAAGGAAAAGCAGGCCCGCCTTCTTGCTACCGAATTGCAGATGACCCGCCGAAGGGTCAATGTCTTAGAGCACGTCGTCATTCCCGAACTGCACGAGACCATCAGATTCATTTTCGACAAATTAGCCGAAGCCGAACGCGACAACACCACCCGGCTTATGAAAATCGCCGACATCATAAGAGCCTAATTCACCCCCGCGCAGGCGGGTATCCACTTCTTTGTCATTGCGAGGCCCCGAAGGGGCCGCGGCAATTTCTGACCCTGCAAAAGGTTGAGATTGCTTCCCCTTCGACTTGGCTCACGGCTAAAGGCCTTTTCCGCTCGCAATGACAGCGCATCAACTAAGCTGTAACAGAGCACTATGATAAAGCTGTTCTGGATTAGTTATCTCGGAGCTTGCGTAGAATATCCCAATATGCTCCGCGTGCACCGGTCTTGATTGCTCTGGCCAGTTGTATATTATCATTGTAGTTGTGATTAGTAGACAGGTCATTTTTAGAGGCTTTCGGGTCCGTTTCCTGCATTGGCTCAAAGAATCTTTTATCACCGGCAATTAAATCCTTTATAAGCTCAGCCGGCCGCCGACCCAGAGCTTCGGATATATAGAAAGTTGGTTTGAAGAAATCTACCGGACCGGCGTACCTGCGGTGGATGTTGGCGTTTCTCTCTGTTGAGCCTTCTGCCGTTACTATGCGGGCCATTTTGGTACCGGGGTAAACTCTGATACCAAGTGCCGCCCCCGCACAATCAGGGTCGATTTTTTTGATAAATTCGATTGTCTCTGCGACGGTTTTCTCCGTTTCACCTGGTCCGCCAAACAGCAGGTCTATCATAACTGTTATGCCGTTGGCACGGCAGAGGCGCACCGCCGAGGCAAGGTCCTCTTTAAGATGCGGTTGACGGTAAGTCTTCAGCATCGAAGGGCAGGCTGAATCGCCGGTGAAGTCAATACCAACACAGCCGGCTCTGCTCATAGCTTCAGCAAGTTCGGCATCAAAAGGCAGCACCGCCATATACGTGTACCAGCACAGGCGGTTACCAAACCGGCGACGGTTGAACTCTTCACAGACGGCGTACGCGTGACTTCGGGGAATGTTGAACTCACAGTCACACAAGTTCAGTACATCTATTCCTCTGCCTAATAGAGACTGGACCTCGTCGGCGACTTCTCTCGGCTCTCGCAGTCTGAGCCTCGTACCCTTAGCGAGCCGGTCAGCGCAATACAGGCACCGGCGGTTACAGCCGCGTTTAGTCTCCAGACCACACTGACCTCCTCTTTTTAAGTAAGCGAGATTGTCAATTGCATCACGGTCGGTGGGCAAAGAGAGCGGCGTGGGCCAGGATGCTCGATTGCCGTAAATCGCTCCGTCCCGGCGCCAAATCAGTCCATCTACACGCTCAAAGTCTCTTGAGTGCTGCACCTGATTAAAAAGTGAAACTATCGCACGCTCACCGTCGCCACGAATCCCGAAGTCAGCGGCGGTATGTTCGACAATACGCCGGGCAAAGATGGAAAAGCCGACCCCACCGATTACAATTGCAGCATCGGTCATATCTCGTATCGTACGTACGGTCTCAGCCAGGTCAGGGACAAACCATTGGGCGCTTGGCCAGAACGAATCGTCCGCGTTGCGAAACGAAAGGCCCACTAATTGCGGGTTATGAGTGGCGAAATAGCCCTTGAGAGTTTTTAATGGGTCATCAGCCAGACATAAATCGACTACGTCAACTTTGATTCCAGCTCTTCTGGCGGCCACTGCCATATAGTCAAGACCGATTGGCCCTATGGGAGGCACCATCATGTTTGTGTTGATAAGCGTTAACATATATCCAACATAGTACCTGTGTTAAAGAAGTCGTTCAAGATTTACGTTGGGCTTATTGGGCTTACGCCGAACCGCTGCTCGATTGCAGCAGGCAGTTAGTTTGCTTATCAGTGGTTGCTTCGGGAGCTTTTTCTTCGATTTGCAAAGTGACTTAACAGTATGCCCAACTCAAATAGCAGATACAGCGGCAGTGCCAGGGTTACCTGAGAGATTACATCAGGCGGAGTGGCCATAGCTGCAACTACAAAAACGCCGAGCAGAGCAAATTTTCTCGACCTGCGCAGCGCCTGCAGTGAAACCAGACCTGTCCTGTTTAAGAAGAAAATAGCTACGGGCGTCTGAAAGGCGAGACCAAAGACCAGCATCAGGGTGGTTACAAAGGATATGTAGTTCTGGAAAGTGAAGTTGGAGCTGACGTCGAGGATTCTTTTGTTGAACTTTACGAGGAAACCGAGCGTAATCGGTGCTACTACAAAGATGAAAAATAAAGCGCCAGTGATAAATAGTGCCGCCGAGAAAGGTGTTGCCAGATGCACATATCGTTTTTCATTCGAGTAAAGTCCGGCAACGACGAACATCCATACCTGATAGAAGACCCAGGGTGACGATAGTATCAGGCCGGCAACCAGCGATATTTTCACATAGCTGATAAATCCATCGGCCGGGGCAAGAGTTTGCAGGCGGGCTTCAGGGCCCATCACACCGATATATGGCTTTTCTATAAAAACTATTATTTTTGAGCCAAAGCAAAGACAAATGATAGCGCCAACCACCAGGCCCGCCAGCGCAAGAACCAGCCTCAAGCGCAATTCCTCAAGGTGGTCACCCAGACTCATAGTGGAATTAAGGGGGTCTTGTTTCTTGTTAGTATCGCCCATTTTAATTTCCAATTTTCAATTTCCGATTCTGAATCGTCAATCGTCAATCGTCAATCGGAAATCTCTTTGTCGTTTAGGCCGGCGGCGTCTTTGGCTTCGTCTACTATATTGTCCTTGACCTTTTTGACGTCATCTACCAGTTCATCTTTGGTCTCTTTGGCCTCATGAAGACCTTTCTTGAATTCGGTCAGGCTTTTACCTATGTTGCGGGCAATTTCGGGCAGCCGTCTGCCGAATATAAGCACGGCGATAATACCAATAATGATAATCTCAAGGGGCCCAGGCGTCCAAAACCCCAGATATTGTAGATATTCAGCCATTTCAGTCTCCTTCTTTCCTTGCACAACTATTATAGCATTACCTGTGCTGCTTCGTCAACCCCGTTAGAGATCTTCCCTTTTGTGGGATGTTCTCTGCCTGTACTATTTCTAACGGGGTCAACGAGTAAAAATTCGCCAGATATTGACACAATCGCCGGTAAAGACTATAATCCATTTGAATCATAGGGTCAAGAAAACCCCGTTAGAAATTTTCACTGCGGAATTCCTGACGGGGTAAATTGCTATTGTTTGGAGTTGGTAATGGGTTCAGTTCGGCGACGGGCAAAACGCCTTGAATCCGCTGTAAGCGCCTGCCTATTGGAGATTCTTCTTCTTATCGGGGTTGGGGTAGTCATAAAGCAATCCGATTACGATATGGGCCGATTCGGTATGGACACCGCCACTGTATCGAAATTCGAAACTCCTTTTGACTTAAGCTCCCTGGCGCCTTACGGGTTCAAAACACTTTCAGGGATTGAGACGTACAGCGCCGAGAATCTGTATGAAAAGATTAACGGTAAAGCCCCTTTTTATATCGAATCAGGCTTCGAGAAACTCCTCACGCAGCGATTTGTAAGCAAAGATAACGAAAATCTCGGGATGGAGCTTTATCTGTTTGATATGGGCACTGTTAAAAATGCCTTTTCCGTTTACAGCGTACAGAGGCGAGCTGGCGCTGCCCCCGCTGCTTCGCTTTTGCGAAGCAAAACGGCGGGGGTGGCGGATATGCGATTTGCATATAGAACCAGTAACGCCCTGTACTTTGTCCACGGCAAATACTACGTGGAAATGGTCGGTTGGTCTGAATCAGCTGAGATGTTTGAAGCGTTGACAGAAACCGCTCAAAAGATTCGAAGCAAATTAACTACCGACAAAGTTACAGAAATAGTTGAGCTGCGGTTTTTCCCTCAAGAGGATTTGGTTTCGGGCAGTGTCAGGCTTTATCTGGCAGATACCTTTGGCTTTGAAGGGCTAACGAATACTTTTACTGCTCGTTACCAGGTTGATGGTGAAATTATCACAGCATTTTTAAGCAGAAGAGTCGATTCCAAAGAGGCTGAGGCAATCGCGCAAAGCTACCACCGCTTTCTGATTGAAAACGGCGCTGCGGTAAAGAATGCAGCTGATAAGACTCTGCAGGGCAGGGTGTTTGATTTCTATGGTACGACCGAGATTGTGCTTGGGACAGGGCCATTTGTTGCCGGCGTTCACGAAGCTGAAGACCAGCAGTCTGCGGAAAAATTAGCAGTAAGGCTTATTAGCAAGCTCAGCGAGGTTGCAAAGGCGATAAGCGATGACCGGACAAAGTGATAAAAAATTCGCCCGAAGGGAATTTCTGGCACGGGCAGGCAAGGCGGGCGTTTCTATTGCCGCCGCCGGTACAGCTTCGTACTTGCTTTATGACGCCACGGGACCGAAGCCGGGCGCCAGCGCCGAAGAATTGGTGACGCTGCCGGATTTTTCTGTGCCGTATCGAGCCGGCCGGACAATGAGCGTTGTCAAATGTTCCGACAGGGTTAAAAGTGTCAACAAGGCAATAGAATTGTTAGGCGGGATAGAGCGGTTTGTCAGGCCCGGTGAAACGGTTGCGATAAAGCCGAATGTTGCATTTGCCTCGCCGCCGATGCTCGGAGCTACAGCCCGCCCTGAACTGGTCGCCGAAGTGGTCAGGCTGTGCTACAGCAGAGCAAGGGCAAAGCAGGTGTACGTTACCGACAATCCAATCAATGACCCTGCGAGCTGTTTTATGTTGAGCGGTATCGGCAAAGCGGCGAGCGAGGCCGGCGCTAAGGTTGTATTGCCAAAGAACCATCTTTTCAGGCACACCACACTTGCCGGCGGCAGGCTCATCAGAAATTGGCCTGTTTTCTTCGGGCCTTTTGAAAGTGTAGATAAAATAATCGGTATCGCCCCGGTCAAAGACCATCACAGAAGTGGTGCTTCAATGTCTATGAAAAACTGGTACGGGCTCCTGGGCGGACGGCGCAACATTTTCCACCAGGATATTAACACTATCATCGCCGAGCTGGCTATGATGGTAAGGCCGACATTGGTAATACTGGACGGCACCGAAGTTATGATAACCAACGGCCCGACGGGAGGCTCGGTCTCAGATTTGAAACGGACAAATACCTTGATTGCAAGCTGTGATATGGTAGCGGCTGATTCCTTCGGCTGCAGTCTTTTGGACCTCAGGCCATCGGAGCTGCCTTACCTTGCAAAAGCCGAAAAAACCGGCGCCGGAACTACTGACTATGAATCGCTCAAACCGATATTCGCCACGGTAGGCTAAAGTACAGGTTCTATGAAGATAGTAACAGTCAGACGAATAAGCCAGGTCTTCTTTTTCTCGATGTTTGTTTGGTTTTGCATCGTCAGCACCGTAGGGGAAAAATGGTCGCAGCTGCGGGGCTGGCCGGTTAACTGGTTCCTCCAGCTCGACCCATTAGTGGCAATCGGAACAATACTGACCACCCATACCTTCTATTGGCCTCTTCTCTGGGCGCTGGCTACGGTTATATTGACAATAATATTCGGGCGGTTCTTCTGCAGCTGGGTCTGCCCCTTCGGCTCGCTGCATCATTTTGTGGGGTTTTTGAGCAGCCGAAAAAAAACAACGTCACAAAAGATTCAGCTCAACAAATACCGAAAGGCACAATGCTTAAAATACTTCATTCTCATATTCTTTCTGTCTATGGCTGCGTTCCCGTCAATCGGAGCCACTTTACAGACCGGACTGCTTGACCCGATACCACTGATAACTCGTTCTTTCAACTTGGTATTACTGCCCATAGTCGATGCGCCTGTTAACTTCCTTTCGGTAACGCAAAGATTTTACACCCAGGCCGGGCTGATATTTGCAATATTTCTGACGGCGGTCTTTCTTAACCTGGCTATCCCCCGATTCTACTGCAGATTCATCTGTCCGCTGGGGGCGTTGTTCGCCGTCCTTGGCAGGTTTGCCCTATGGCGAATCGGAAAGAACCAAAGCGAATGCATCAATTGCAAATTGTGCGAGAAGTCCTGCGAAGGCGGATGCGAGCCGGCCGGCAATATAAGGACAAGCGAATGCGTGCTTTGCTTTAACTGCCTCGATGACTGCAACGAGAAAATAATCAGTTATCAAACGAGGCCTTCGTTAGCAGGTGAGACCACAAGTCCGGACATCTCACGCAGGGGCTTTGTCCTTTCACTTGCCAGCGGTATCTTTGCGGTACCAGCGGTCAGGCTAAGCGATAAACTGGGCAGCAACTGGTATCATAGAGTGATTCGGCCGCCCGGGGCACTGCCGGAAGAAGAGTTTTTGAAACGCTGTATCAAGTGCGGCCAATGTATGCGGACCTGTCCTACAAATGTTATCCAGCCCGGCGGACTCGACGGCGGACTGGAAAATCTCTGGACACCTGTATTAAATAATCGGATTGGCTCAAGCGGCTGTCAATTGAATTGCGTCGCCTGTGGACAGATGTGCCCGACCTCGGCCATCAGGCCGATTACACTCGCGGAAAAACTGGGTATTGATGAGTTCGCACGGGTCGGGCCAATCAAATTAGGCACCGCCTTTGTTGACCGTAACAGATGCCTTCCGTGGACGATGGATAAACCCTGCATTGTCTGCCAGGAAAACTGTCCGGTCAGTCCCAAGGCAATTTATACGCAAGAGTGTTTCAATGCGATAAGAGATGGTATTTTGACGGTAAAAAAAGTTGCGGATAACACTATAGAAACGGTTGAAGAAACTATGGGGCTTGACAAATTTGCTACCGGCGACTATTATTGTCTCATCGGGGATAATGGCCGAAGGAGAATCGCGGCAAATACCCAGAACACCATTGTAATTTCATCTGATAGGCAATTCGAAGAAATCCCCACTGAAGGCAGCAAAATCGAGGTTCAGATTCGGCTCCAAAGGCCTTACGTTGATATCGAAAAATGTATCGGCTGCGGAGTTTGCGAACATGAATGCCCTGTTAGCGGTAGAAAGGCTATAAGGGTCTCCGCAGAAGGTGAGACAAGAAGTACCAACAGAAAATTGATTATTGAATAGAGAGAGCTAAACATTGTACGCTATTTATTTCTGGAGATTAATACGATGAAAGAAAAACAAAGTAAAATCGATAGAAGGAATTTCTTGAAAACTATGGGGGCGGCGGGGCTGGGCTCTGTCTTTGCTTCGTCTGAAGCGATAGCCGGCCAGGACGAGCCAAATGCACCGGCAAAAGTGAAAAAAACAGAGTTACCACAGGTGCCGAGACGAAAGTTAGGCAAAACAGGTATTGATGTCCCGTGCCTGGCGCTCGGGGCAATCTTCAACGTTGTTGACAACCAAATCATGTTAAGAAAGGCTCTTCAGTGGGGTGTCAACTATTGGGACACAGCTAACAGCTACGCAGGCGGAAACAGTGAGCTTGGGATAGGTAAGTTTATCTCGAAGAACCCGCAGGTCCGAAAGGAGCTGTGCATTGTCAGCAAGGCATCGGGCGCAAAAACCACTGCGGATGTGCAGAAGCGTCTTAAGACCTCTCTGGAAAGAATGAATACCGACTACATTGATGTGTACTACGGCGTTCATGGATTGAATGACCCCAGCCAGTTAACGGATGAATTAAGACAATGGGCCGAAAACGCTAAAAAACAAAAGCTGATACGGTTTTTTGGTTTCAGCACGCACAAGAATATGGCCCAATGTCTCGCCGCTGCGGCCAAGCTCGACTGGATTGATGTGATAATGCCAAGCTATAACTTCCGGTTGATGCAGGATGCTGAACTGCAGGCTGCCATTGAGGCGTGTCATAAAGCGGGCATTGGCCTTATTGCTATGAAAACACAGGCACGCGAGCAGAAGATTGAAACTGAAGAGGATAAAAAACTTACCGAACACTTCCTGAAGCAAGGTTTTACCGAGGGACAGGCAAAGGTAAAGGCCGTGTTGGAAGATAAAAGGATAAGCTCAGCCTGCGTTGGTAGGGGAAACATCGCTCATTTCACCTTGAACATCGCCGCCGTACTGGACAAAACCGAACTTACCCAGGCCGATATGGAAACTTTCAGGAAATACGCCCAAGCGACCTGCAGCGGCTATTGTGCCGGCTGTGGATATATCTGCGACTCAGCCCTGCCGGACGTACCGTACGTAAGTGAGGTTATGCGGTGTTTGATGTACTATAACAGCTACGGCGAGCAGGACAGGGCAAGAGAGCTTTTCGCTCAAATTATTCCCGGCAGGGTAAAAAATAAACTGCTCAGCACCGATTACAGCGCCGCAGAAGCTCGCTGCCCCCAGCATCTGCCGATAGGAAAACTTGTCGCCGAAGCGGTAAGCAAGCTGGCCTGAGTCAATTGACTGTTTTATGACTTCTCCGATAGTCATTTATCAATTATCTCATTACTATTGGTTTGTGCCGGATTTTTAAACTTTCGGCAGCTCGGAAGGGGTAAAAAATTCGGCGAGTCCGCGTGGCATAAGCACTTCATTGACAAGTACTTACATTTATGGCAAGGCAATTTTTCTTGCTTTTGGGTGGTGATTTTGATTATAATAACATCATAAAAAGAGAAACTGCAGGACGACGTGGTGGTAGTTCTGGTTTCGGAGAGAGGCGATGAAGAAATTTTATTACAAAATCTGGGTCCCGTTTACTTTCAATAAAAGGCGGATTCTGCTTCTGACAATTGCAAGCTATCTTGCCTTGTGTTAAGAACATATTTGTTTTTCTACCCTTTTCGCAACCGCTCAGTTTTGGGCGGTTTTTTTTGTGCACGCCGGATTCGTTAAACATTTGACACAGTTAAAATTACAATTTAAGCTTATTCGTTCGTTGCTTGTTGTTCCGGAACCAAAAACTGTGCACTAAAAAGAGGATTTGCAGATGATAATAGTTACCGGCGGAGCCGGCTTTATCGGCTCGGCGATAATCGATGCACTAAACAAACGCAACATCACCGACATCCTCGTTGTTGACCAGCTTGGAAATGATGAAAAGTGGAAGAACCTGCGCAATCTGTCCTTCGCCGATTATGTGGAAAAGGACGATTTTTTAGAAATGGTAGTTGCAAAAAGAATCGCACCTCCCATCGAGGCGGTCCTGCACATGGGCGCCTGCACGGCTACCACCGAAACAGACGCATCGTACCTTATAAAAAATAACTACGAATACAGTAAACTGTTGGCCCAATGGGCAACCGATGCCAATATCCGCTTTATCTACGCCTCCAGCGCAGCTACCTACGGAGACGGCTCAGCCGGCTTCAGTGACAACGAAGAAAAAATCGATAACTTAAGGCCCTTGAATATGTATGGCTATTCCAAGCACCTCTTCGACCTCTGGGCACGCAGGACAGAACTCTTGAAAAAAATTGTCGGACTGAAATACTTCAACGTCTTCGGGCCGAACGAATACCACAAAGCCGATATGCAAAGCTTCGTGGTCAAGGCCTTTGAGCAGATAAAAGCCACGGGCAAAGTTCGGCTGTTCAAATCATATAAGCCCAAATACAAAGACGGCGAGCAGTTGCGAGATTTTCTTTACGTCAAAGATGCGGTGGATATGACACTGTTTTTCTTGGACAACCCCCAGCTAAGCGGCCTGTTTAATATCGGCACAGCAAAGGCGCGAACCTGGAACGATTTGGTAAAGGCAGTTTTCACCGCTATGAGTAAAAGTGCGAATATCGAATATATCGATATGCCCGAATCAATCCGCAATCAGTATCAATACTTCACCCAAGCCGACATAACCAGACTTCGCAAAGCCGGCTACGATAAACAAACAACCCCACTCGAAAATGCAATTAAAGATTATGTCCAAAACTATTTGCAAAAAGATAGATACCTGACCGGCATTTAGCCTCTGTTATTACTCGCAGAGAAGGTCGTATGCCTTTTACTCCATATCATTTTGGGCCGAGTCTGTAATTGAAGCATCTTAATTTCCTGATTTTGCAATTCTTGCTTATTTCCCGTTTATGCCTTAAAATTAGATTTTTCAGAAACCCTGAATTTGCCCGGAAAAATATATGGCAGAGACGATTGCAGAACAAATTCAGTTATTAAAGCGAGGGACGGTTGAGATTTTCAGCGAGGCCGAGCTCGCCGAAAAGCTGACCGAGGCGGCCAAAACAGGCAGGCAGCTTCGTATAAAACTCGGCCTGGACCCGACCAGCGCCGATATACATCTTGGCCATACGGTGGTTCTGCGAAAGATGCGGCAGTTCCAGGACCTCGGCCACAAGGCAGTCCTTATCATCGGCGACTACACCGCACTAATCGGCGACCCTTCAGGCCAGAACACAACCCGGCCAATGCTCTCAACACAGCAAATCAAAGAAAATGCAAAGACATATTTTGAACAGGCAGGAAAAATCCTCGACACATCAGAAAACAAGCTTGAAATCAGGTACAACAGCGAATGGCTTGAAAAGCTGACCGCGATGGAAATAATTCAACTGGTAGCCAAAAAGACAGTCGCTCAAATGCTCCAGCGAGACAGCTTCAAAAAACGACTCAGAGCGAACGAAGATATTTTTATGCACGAATTTCTCTACCCGCTTATGCAGGGCTACGACTCGGTTGTGGTTAAAAGTGATGTCGAATTAGGCGGGACCGACCAGACTTTCAACAATCTTGTCGGGCGGGATATCCAGCGGGCATACGCTCAGCCCCCGCAGATAGTAATTACTATGCCCATACTCATCGGTCTGGACGGCAAAGAGAAAATGAGCAAATCCAAAGACAATTACATCGGCGTAACCAATGAGCCGGGCGATATGTTTGGAAAGGTTATGAGCATCTCCGACGATATGATGGAAAATTATTTTACGCTTTTAACCGACCTGCCGACCGGGAAGATTGCAGAGCTAACCAACCCCGACAAGACCCACCCGAAAGAAGCAAAAGTGCTGTTAGGCAAAACAATCGTATCGGAATTTTACAATGATTCAACCGCTCAGTTGGCTGCCGCCGAATTTGACAAGGTCTTCGCACGGGGACAACTGCCCGACGAAATACCAGAGGTTGAAATAGCTGCTCAGCCGATTATAGCCAGCAAGTTGTTGGTGCATTGTAAACTCGTGCCGTCGGGTAGCGAGGCCAAACGAATGATAAAGCACTCGGCAACCAGTATTGACGGTGAAAAGATAACTGACCCGAACAGAAAAATAACCCCCAAAGACGGAATGATTATCCAGCTCGGCAAAAGAAAATTTGCCAAAATAAAAACTACCAATTAGCCGTGAAATCTGCGAAATCTGCGGTTATAATGGAACATAATACGAGAAAATGAAATTACCTAAACTTGAAAAACCTGACAAGTACGTCGGCCTGTATATCTTCGACTTCGGCGACCACACAGGCGTCGGTTTTACAGCCGAGGAGGTCGCGGAGCTTCTGGAAAGTGAAAAATACAAGGCCGGCAAGGTATACAAAATACATAGGGCCTACCCCGACGGCGAACTCGAGCTAAAAGGCGTCTCTACGGAAATTTTCCAGCTCGAAGCTGGGATGTTCTTTTATTCGAGCGCTCTCGAAACCGCCAGGCGGGATTTCAAAGGGCTTGTCAATCTCGCTGTCAGGACGGCTCCGCCCTGCCGGGCCAAAGTGCATTTGGCTAAATACACCGACAATAAATTCGTGGTGGCGATTGTTTATCCCGCTGAGTACGATGATGACGTCAGCTTGTGGCTTTCGGAGGGCGAGTATAAAACTACAGGTGCCGCCGAAGGCGGTATCGAAGCTGTGCAGAGATACTACGACGCAAAGACAGAGATTCTGGACAAACACCAATTGTTCGGCAAATCCGAATCGATGAGCAGAACCGGCGAAAAATTATTAGCCGGAATAAAATTGGCTGTGCAACGCTGAATCGCGATTCGTGAATAGTGAACAACGAACAATGAACAACGAATAGTGAACAACGAACAATGAACAATGAACAACGAACTAAATACTAAATGCCGTTCATTTTTTGGGTTGCTTGCGGGCGGATTATTGTCGCTATTCGGCAAATCGCCGGCCAGGCCCACAGCCGCTGATTTGCAGCGAGCCGACTTTAAAACCAGCACGCAGCGTTTGGGAATCCGGTTTACTGAACAGATTCGCCAGGTCTTCAGGTTCCGATGGCTTAAAAAATCTAACAAAACAAATACACGCCACTATTGTCATTCTGAGCGAAGCGAAGAATCTCACCATTTCAGGTAAGAAAGAGACCCCTTAGCTGCGCTCGGGGTGACATTTGGCAGCTTTTTTAATGGCGGGAGTTTCTTATGGCTGAGTTCGATATTATACCGGCCCCCGGTCAGGCTCCTGTGCTTAGCGAAAACGCTTTGACCGTTCTGCAGAGCCGATATCTAATCAAGGACCAGCAGGGCAAATGCATAGAGACACCGGCTGAGCTCTTCAGCAGAGTAGCGGTCCTGGTGGCTCAGGCTGAAGCCAAATACGGGGCCAACACCAGCGAAATCAAAGGCTGGCACAGAAAATTTTACGATTTGATGGCCTCGTTGAGATTTTTGCCCAACTCGCCTGCACTTATGAACGCCAACCGCCCGGGCGGAATGCTCAGTGCCTGCTTCGTTCTGCCAATCGAAGATAGTATAGAAGCAATATTCGAGACGGTTAAGCAGACCGCTCTTATTCAAAAAGCCGGAGGCGGAACCGGATTTTCATTCGATAAATTAAGACCCACCGGCGACCGTGTGGCATCGTCGGGAGGAACTACATCAGGGCCAATAAGTTTCTGGCGAGTCTTTTCCGAGACTACCGATGCGATTCAGCAGGGTGCTTTTCGCCGCGGTGCAAATATGGGTATGATGAGCGTAGAGCATCCCGATATACTAAAATTCCTGCACGCCAAACAGAACTTAAAGGCCTTTACCAACTTTAATGTCTCCGTCAAAATCACCGATGACTGGATGAAGCAGGTGCTCGAATCCGGCGGCGATTTGCATATAGTAAAGAATCCACGCACGCAGCAGCGGTATTTGCTGCCGCGGCAGATTGATATTGGCCGCTACACAATAAATGATTTGCATAAGCTACCGGGAGAGGAGGCGCCGGCCTCTGAGGCAGCAGGACAATTCTACACCGTCAGTGACATCTGGGAAACGATTGTCAAGTACGCACACAAAACCGGTGAGCCAGGGGTGGCTTTCATCGACCGGATTAACAGCGACAATCCGACACCTTCATTAGGTCAAATAGAAGCGACCAATCCCTGCGGCGAGCAGCCACTGCTGCCCTACGAGGCCTGCACTTTAGGCAGTATTAATCTTGCCGGATTTGTAACGGTCACCAAACGCAATGAAGGACCTTTGGGTCCTCCTGTTACCTTGACTAAGGGCAAAGCGGATATGGATTGGCCTGCGCTGGCCGAGACCGTTAAGTTAGCTGTCCGGTTTCTGGACGATATTATCGATGTCTGCAATTTCCCCGTCAGAGACACCGTACGTCTGGCACAGGCAAACCGCAAAATCGGTCTCGGCGTTATGGGCCTTGCAGACTGTCTCTTTCTGCTTGAGATACCTTACGATTCTCAACAGGCTGTCGAATTCGGCGAAAATCTTATGCGGTTTATTAATGATAAAGCACGACAGGCCAGCTGCGAAATTGCCAATTTGCGAGGGCCGTTTCCAAACTGGAACGAGAGCATCTGGCGAACCGAAAGAAACAGAAAGGTTCGAAATGCCTCTATTACCTGCATAGCCCCCACCGGTACGATAAGTATTATTGCGGATTGCTGCTGCGGAATTGAGCCGCTCTATTCGCCGGTATTTGTACGCCGCATATTGGACGGCTCAGAAATGCTGCAAATAAATCCGATTTTCAAACAAATAGCGCAAATTGGCGGCTTTTACAGCAAAAATCTGGAAAAACAGATAGCTAGAACAGGCAGTATCCAGAAAATTCCCGAAATTCCGGCCAAAATCCGCAAAATCTTCAAATCTGCCTACGACATTAAGCCGGAATGGCACATTCGAATGCAGGCGACCTTTCAAAGGCACTGCGACGCAGCGGTCAGCAAAACCATAAACTTCAGCGAAAAGGCCAAGACGGCCGATGTCGATAGGGCCTACAAATTGGCCTATCAGCTTGGCTGTAAAGGAATTACGGTTTATCGCCGCCGAAGCCGCGACAACGAGCCGATGAGTCTGTATTAGCGTTTAGCGTTAGCGTATCCGCTATTTTCTACAGGCCATAATCCGCCCGAACCTTTATCTACCGACAGCGTATAACTTTACAGAAACAAGAGAAATTGTGGTTCTTCGGTTAACCCCGTTAGAAACCATATAACCAGCTTAACAATATGATACAGAAGGACAAAAAATTCCAGCGGCGTTAAAGTTGCAATCAGCCTGTTGCCGATAACAAAGAAAGCAGAAAAAAGTTTTTCTCCCCTCCGGAAAACATCGAGTAGCGAGGTGTTGCTCGATGTTTTCTTTTTATATCTGCAATCACTCAGCTATCCGCTAAACGCTATAAATTCTTTCCGCAGCATTTTTTGTGTTTTTTCCCGCTGCCGCAGGGGCAGGGGTCGTTTCGCCCCACCTTCGGCTGCTCCAGCCGGATTTGTTTTACTCTCAACTCGCCCTGCGGGGCCTGAGCGGCGGCTCGCTGCCGCTGCTCGAGCGCAAATTGACCCACCTCGTCGTGGACTGTTTGACTGACGCTCCAGACGCTTCTGGCTCTGGCACCGGCTTCCAGCCGGACCTTGAAGATAATATCAGTAACACGCTCCTCAATACTTTCGAGCATCTCGTTAAACATCCGAAAGCCTTCACGCTTGTACTCGGTCTTCGGGTCTTTTTCAGCAAAAGAGCGAGTCCAGATACTATCTTTTAGATGGTCCATTGCGTAGAGATGGTCCTTCCAGGTGCTGTCGTAAACCTGCGTCAGAACATATTTTTCAAGGTCGCTTATCTCTTTGCGCAGAAACTCTCTTGCCGCTTCAATGAGCTTCTCTTTGCGTTCCGGCTGCTCGGCGAGGTCCTCTTCACTCAAAGAGCTTTCAAATCTTTCATTGGCCCAGCTCACTAATTCGGCAACGTTTAATTGAGCAATTTTACCAGCAAGTTCCTGGTCTAATTGACCGTTGTTAAAGCTTTCACTTAATTCGAGCAGTTGTTTATGCAGTGCACGCGGTTTGCTGTTCGCTATCTGTTCAGCCGAAAGGTTCGCCCTGTATTTCTTGTTCGCCCAGTCGGCAAGAGCCTCGAATGCATATACGTTAGGCCCATCTGGTCCGTAAACCATATTCATCGCAAACTCGACAGGGTACTCAATCTCTCTTTGTTTGTATTTGGCTGCGGCTTTTTCCCTCAGCCGATGACGGATTTCAGAGGTATTCAGGCTCGCAAGCTCGCCGATGTCCAATTCTATCTCGAACTTGGCTCGGGCCCATTCGGAAAATGTGCGGGCCGGAAAATCAGGCTTCAGGAATTCACTCAGTTGTGAACAATCTTTCTTGTCAATTTGCTCGGCGGCCGCTGTTATCAACTGCTCCTCAATTTCATCCGGCTCTTGATGTTTGATTTTGCCGGGGCTCAAACTAACTCGAAACGCGCTCATAGCCCACTTGCACAAGCCGGCCGTATCCCAGCTTCGAGCGTCCTCGTAGTCCTCCAGGTATTCACCCATAGAAAGCGATATTTCATTAGCGGCATTGTCTTTTGCCTGGCCCTTAATTAATTTCTCGACCAGTTCAGCACCGGCACCGGAAATATCCGAGGGCTTTAAATCAACGCCGAAATTGGTTCGGGCCCAATCGATGATGCACTTGAGAGGATAGTTTTCGTTAAGAATCGTCTGACAATTTTTTGTGATAGAACGCTCAACCATCTCTTCGATAATGTTTTTGAGCCCTTTTCCGCTCAGGATTTTTCGCCTCCGAGAGTAAAAAATCTTTCGCTGGTAGTCCATCACCTCATCATACTCCAGCAGGCTCTTGCGTATATCGAAGTTTCGCTCTTCTACTTTCTTTTGAGCCTTTCCGATGCCCTTGCTTATCCGCCTGTGATAGATTGGCTGACCTTCTTCCCACCCAATCCAGGAAAGCGCCTTGACAGTCCAGTCCGGGGCAAAAATTCGCATCAACTCATCATCGAAGCTCAGGAAGAATTGGCTCGAGCCGGCGTCACCCTGTCGGCCACACCGGCCTCGGAGCTGATTATCGATTCTTCTGGCCTCGTGACGCTCGGTGCCGAGAACATGCAGCCCGCCGATTTCGGCCACGCCGGGACCTAAAACAATATCCGTTCCTCTGCCAGCCATATTCGTTGCGATTGTTACATTGCCTCGCATCCGGCCGTCACGAACGCTGTGCTGATAGCCGGCTTTGGCGACAATAACAGCTTCTCTTGCGTGCTGCTTGGCATTGAGAACTTCGTGTTCAAGCCCGAATTTTTTCGTAAGAGCCGCAGAAAGTGCTTCGTTTTTTTCCACGCTGACCGTCCCCACAAGGACAGGGCACCCAGATTTGCTGACGTCGTTTATTTCTTCCACTATGGCAGTAAACTTTTCCTGCATCGATTTATAGATTACATCATCACGGTCGTCCCTGATGCAGGGTTCGTTGGTCGGTATCACGACGACCTCGAGCTTGTAGATATTCATAAACTCTTCGGCTTCGGTCGCCGCCGTGCCAGTCATTCCCGCTATCTGGTCATAGAGTTTGAAGAAATTCTGCAGAGTAATAGTAGCCAGCGTTTGGGTCTCTTCTTTTACCGAGACAGCTTCTTTGGCCTCGACTGCCTGATGAAGGCCGTCCGACCACTGTCGGCCGTGCATTAATCGACCGGTAAATTCGTCAACGATAATGACCTTGTCATCCATTACAACATAGTTCTTCTCTTTTTCCCAAATTAAGTGCGCCTTAAGACTTTGTTCCAAAAGATGGGGCCATTCCATATTGGACCCGGTATAGAATGAGCCTAACCCTGTTATATCTTGTGCGGCTTTCTCGCCGACATCCGTGAGACGGACATGCTTTCTGTCGTATTCAACTTCGTAGTATTCTGTCGCCTCCATCAGTCTGGCCTGTGCCGTTTCAAGCTCCGATTGAGTTTTCTCAATTACGTTCCGGGCCTTTTCCATTCGCTCCGAGTCGCTGGCCCTTTTGGCCTCGGACAGCTCACCCTGGGCGCTGGCTATGGAACGCTGGGCAGAATCAATCTGTCTCTTGATGCGGTCGTAGCTGCTCTGCAGGGAAAGCAGCTTTCTCGCCACCTCGTCTGCCTTCTTATATCTGCTGACGTCGTCAAGGGCCGGGCCTGATATAATCAAGGGTGTACGGGCCTCATCGATTAGAATTGAATCTACCTCGTCGATTATGGCATATTCCAGCCGTCCCTGGACCATCTGCTCAAGGGACATTTTCATATTGTCGCGAAGATAATCGAAGCCGAACTCGTTATTTGTGCCATAGGTTATGTCGCAGGCATACTGGTTTTTGCGTTCTTCACCGCTCGTATCCATATCTGCCTGAATTGCCCCTACGCTCAGTCCCAGAGCCTGATAGACCGGGCCCATCCATCCCGCATCACGCTCGGCCAGGTAATCATTGACTGTAACTATATGAACCTTTCTTCCCGTTAAATGAACAAGGTATACCGCCAGTGTTGCAACTAAGGTTTTACCCTCGCCCGTGGCCATCTCGGCGATTTTGCCCTCGTAGAGGACATTGCCTCCGATAAGTTGAACGTCGAAATGCCGCATATCCACTTTCCGCCTTGCCGCTTCGCGAACAACTGCGAAGCTTTCAGCCAGAATATCCTCCGGCCTGGCGCCGGCTTTTAGAGCGGCTTTGAACTCGCCGGTTTTTGCCTTTAGCTGCTCGGCGTCAAGAGCTTGTATCTGCTCTTCAAATTGGCCCACACCCTCAGCAATTACTGAATATGCCTTTATCAACCGCTCGTTGCGGGAGCCGAAGACCTTTAGAAGAATTTTGCTTGCCTTATCAAACCCCATAGTTCTTTTGTTTTTTAACTTGTGAACTGAGAAAGTTTGCTATTTCGCACGGGTTAAATATTCGCCGCTGCGAGTATCGACACAAATGATATCACTGACTTTAATAAAAGGCGGCACCGATATGACCAGACCCGTTTCGAGCGTTGCCGGCTTATTCTGATTCGTCGCCGTCGCGCCTTTAATCTCCGGAGCGGTCTCTGTAACCTCCAAATCCACCGTCGTAGGCAGAGTAACCACAACCGGCCGGCCCTCGTACATACTGACCTGTAGTTGAGTATTTGGCTTGACGAATTTGGCCCCATCGCCGAATGCATCGTCATCGAGAGTGATTTGGTCGTAGGTTGTAGTGTCCATAAGGATATGTTCACTGCCGGCGGAGTAAAGGTATTCGTATGTACGTTTATCAAGATATGCTTCTTCGATTGTTTCTTCTGAGCGTAAGCGAATATTTTGAATTGAGCCGTCGGTCAGGCTTTTTAGTTTTGTCTGGTAAACCGCACCGCCTTTGCCTAATTTGACGTGCTGGTAATCCACAATTGCATACAGCTTGCCGTCGACCTTAACGGTCTGACCTTTTTGCATCTGAGATGCTCTCATTTGATACTCCAGAAACATAAACTAAAAAATGACATTCTCAAGGCCAGTATTGCAAACTGTAAACAAAATGTCAAGTAATCAATGAACCTGCTGAAATGCCGATTACGGTTTAGTTTACAGGTAAGGTTGATGTCTCTGGCTTTATTCAAATCCTTTTTCTTAAAGGCCGAACCAGCTTTCTTTTCACCTTTACTTTTTTCTTTTTGACCTTTTTCCTGCTCGGCCTTTTTGGGGCTTCTTTGCCGCCTTACTTTTCTTTGCTCTCTCGGCGACACCACCCAACGGCTCAACAGGACAGACGTTTAACTGACGGGCTGGAATGTTAACAGAAACTATACGCACTTTAATGCCTTGGCCCGAATGAATGCTCACGCCAGAACGCTGCCCAACAATGCATTGGGCCTTTTGGTTGTATTTCCATTCGTCCGGCCCCAAATCTTCCATCCGGATAAGACCTTCTATGCCAAACTTCCGTGACTGCACAAATACGCCGAAACCGACAGGACAGGTAACAACGCAGTCAAGCTCCTCGCCGATTCTATTGCTTAACACCTGCAATATCAGAACCGTAGTCAGCTCTCTTTCAGCGTCCTCTGCTCGCTGCTCGGTAAAGCTGATGTGTTTGCCAATCTCGGTGAGGTCCGCTTCCTGGTGCTTGGGGATTGTTTGGTTTTGAAGATAGCGGTCCAGAAGGCGATGGACGAGCAGGTCCGCGTATCGCCGTATCGGGCTGGTGAAGTGACAGTAGTGAGTGGAAGCCAGCGCGAAATGCCCGATATGCAGCGGGGCATACTGAGCCTTTTCAAAACTTCGCAGAACCGCAAGGTTAACCGCCAGTGAACAATCAGTACCCTTGACCGCTGCTAACAAGTCCTGTATCGAAGCACGGTCCGGAGTTCGAGGCATACTGAAACCGAATGTCCTGACGAGCTTAGCCAGATTTTTCATACTCAGGCTGTTCGGCTCAGGATGGACCCGACGCATAAAAGTAACATTGCACCTGTCGAGGAGCGAAGCAACGGCCTCATTGGCCTCGACCATAAACATTTCGATTATCGTATGCGGATAGCTGTCATCAGCGGGGCGGGCATCTACAACCCGGCCGGCTTTATCCATTATCAGTTCCGTCTCCGGCAAATCCAGATGCAGCATTCCGTTCCTTCTCCGTCGCCTCTCAATCGCTCGGCTGAGCGCCTCCATATTTTTTAGCAGCTCAACGACCTGAGGCTTGGCGCCTTTGGTATGACCCTTCAGTATCCTGTCAACCTGTTGGTAAGTCAAACGCTGCGACGAGCATATAACAGAGTTGGCAAAGCTGAGCGATAAGACATTGCCATCGCGGCCGTAGGTCAAGTAAACGCTTTTAACAAACCGCTTCTGGCCGGGCTGCAGACTGCATATCCCGTTACTTAAAATCTCAGGCAGCATCGCAATGGTCTTGGCAGGCAGATAAACACTGTTACCGCGATTTCTTGCCTCGCCATCCAGCGGCGAATCGGGCGGAACAAAACTACTGACATCGGCAATGTGCACGCCAAGAACCCAGTTGCCGTCTGAGTTTTTCTCCAGGCTTATCGCATCGTCGAAATCTTTTGCATCCGGGGGGTCAATCGTAATAATCACTTTTCCTGTTAGACAATCTCTGCTGCCGCTGTCCTCGGCATTGAATCCAGCTGTGGAACTGCGGGCCTGCTCGAGACAATCAACTCCAAACTCGCTCGGCAAATGATACTGACGAATTATCGATTGTACCTCGCTTTTATATCGCCCTGCTTTGCCGAGCACTTCCATAATTACGCCGCGAGCCAGGTATCTTTCCGTCGGGTAGGAAAGTATTTCCACAACAACTTTGTCCTTCTGCTTGGCCCCTTTTGCAGCAACATCTTCAACACAAATCGGCTCAACAAACGCCGTCCCGTCCGGCTGAACTATCCATCCTTCTTTTCTTTTCAATAAGGTCCCGACGAATCTATTTTGTGCTCGCTCAAGAATCTCAACCACTTTGCCGCTGTACCGCATCTGCCCGCTGCGTTTACCTTTTTTGACAACTTTGGCGGCAACAACATCGCCGGTCATCGCTTCAGCCGTTGCGCTCGGCGGTATAAACAAATTACCGTGAGAATTGGCTTCGAGAGGTGTTATAAAGCCAAAGCCTTTGGGGTTAGCTCTAAATGTCCCTATAATTCGGCCGGACAAGGCGGGAAGGCTAATCAAATTCCCCGAACCTTTCACCACACGACCGGCTTGACGCAGCTCTTCAAATGCCGATTTGAACTGTGGATAATCCGCCGAACTTACCCCAAGTGCCTTCGCCAGCCGGGCAAGTTTCAACGGCTTGTAATCAGCGTGCTTCAATAACTTAATTATTCTTCTTTTGAAAATCTCAGGCATCGGGACCGATTATAACCACCCCAACACCTACCGACTAATGAAAACTACAGATATAATCCGCGCATAATTAGGGGTTGTTTAGCCGTCGCCGACGCTGTACTATTCAGTTCTTAATGACCTCGATACAGCAGCCGTCGAACAGTGCAAAATCCACGAAGTTAACCACAGAATCCTGGTCAAAGTCAAGGCCGCTGCACCAGTCAGGCCTGCCGCAGCCCGCCTCAAGCCAGTGAGATGCAAGAACGCCAACGTATTGCAGATTGTTATTGATTATCCTGATTGTGTCTGTGCCATAAAATTCTTGCCCGCTGCTAAGCAGGCCTATAACGGTTACCTCTATGGTCCCATCACTTATTGCAGCACCACAGAAATCAGCCCGGCTAAAAGCCGCCTCAATCTCAACCAGGCCATCTTCATTGATAAAGACATTGATATAGTCCGACTCGATACCGAGTGGCTCAATCATAGCCGGCGTATTGGCATCCACATCATCAATCACAAAACCCTCAGGCAGAACAAAATGCGCCTTGACCCAATTGCCTTTGCTGCCCGGATTCAACGCCTGTGGCGTGAATTGCATCGCAACTTCAATCGGCGGCACAGGGCATTTCTCCCACCAGAGCTTGGGGTAATCCGGCTCATCGCACATTTCCCAGATAGGTGTCTCAAAGTCCCAGCCGGCGGAAGTGAACGTGCTCTTCGTTAGCATCTGAGCCGTCGTCTTGCCCGTTCCACCAGCACTGCTCGTCTGCCCACTGGTCTCTTTATCCCAGAAAGAGTATGTAACCGGCCCCGTACCGTGTCCACCAACTAGTCCGCCGACACCATCAGAACCGGGAGACCCAGAAACGCGGCCGACTGAATAACATTTGGATATTGTTCCAGAGTGATTATTAAATCCTGCCAGTCCGCCGACACCATGCGTGTTCGGCCCCACAACGTTACTGCTCGAATAGCAGTTGATAACTATTCCATCATAAATAAATCCGATCAGTCCACCGACGTAATGATCATCATTAGCACCTTCCGAAAAAACTCTGCCAGCTGAAAAACAATTGGAAATCGTACCTTCTTCAGTTCCTCCTAGCAACCCACCGAGATCACTCTTTCCTGAAACGCTGCTAACAGAATAGCAGTTAGACACAGTTGAATGATTATATCCCACGAGTCCACCCACATTATTAAGCCCTGAAAAACTACCGATTGAGTAACAGTTAGATAACGCCGTTCCTCCATGGCTAATGCCCACCAACCCTCCTACTATACCGTATCCTAAAACACGCCCGTTCTCGACATAGCAGTCGGTGATCGTTGCTCCACTCTGTAGCTTGCCCACGAGCGCTCCAATATACCAGCAAGCCTCTGTTCCTGCATCAATATCGACATTTATCAGACCCAGGTCCTTAATCTTTGCGTTCTCGCCTCCAATAGATCTGAAGAGTCCTATCTCACTTGTCCCTGTGCTGCTGTAGGTAAAGTTCAAAATTTCGTGGCCATTCCCGTCGAAAGTACCAGTAAATGTAGGCCCAATGATATTGAAAGAAGGGTTGCCATTTAACCCATTAAAATCGCTCAAATCGATATCTGCCATCAGTTTGAAATGCTTGCTCCAATCGCCGGAGTTGGCTCCTATTTCCTGCATATGATTTGCATCACAAATCAGATATGGGGCCTCTGCCGTTCCACTGCCGCCGCCGTACGGCTCAGCATAACCCTGCCCGCACAGGGCCAAAAGCACCAACACTGCCATAATTTTTCCTCTGAGCATCATTTTTCTACCCTTTCCTCAAAAATCGCTGATATTTATAGCCCACCTGATACGTACCTATACCTGCTCGTAAAATTCCCTGAAATGAGTGTGATAGATTTGCATCTCTCATCACCTTTCTGCCTTTAGTAAACTAACCAAAGGCAATATAATTGTACCATGACCTGTCCGATAATCAAAGG
>SDBT01002980.1_pt1 | contig 29484 bp, 28 predicted proteins | sample 2277101 | NCBI WGS metagenome assembly SDBT01 (sample SAMN10404973, study PRJNA504765) | marine sediment metagenome | isolation source: marine sediment core GS10_PC15, 103 cmbsf | place: Arctic Ocean: Southern Knipovich Ridge | collected 2010
GAGTGGTGTTACCCTCAAGATATGCCCCCGCCATAGTGGTGATACTGGGGATGCGTTCGGCAATCTTAGGCTCCAGGCGCAGCGCCAAAGCAAGGTTGGTCTGCGGTCCCAGGGGGACGTAACATGTACTCGGACCTTGAGGACTGAGATAATAATCTACAAGGAATTCTGCTGCTCGCTGGGATTGCGGCGTGGATGTTGGAGAGGGCAAGGGGAGCGTCGAACGCTGAACTGGTTTTGTCGGGATTGGATCGGCTACAAGTGGTCGGTCGGCACCGGAAAAAACAGGTATGTGGGACAATTCCCCAGCTTCAATTACCCGCAAGGTGTTATCCAGAGTTGTAATCAGCGGTCCGTTGCCGTGTGTTACGGTAACTGCTTCAAGCTGTAGCTCGGGATGATGTCCGGCAAGCAGAATCGCTACCGCATCATCGCCACCGGTATCGACATCCAGGATGATTTTTTTTGGCATTATGTTTTTCCACGGAGGGCGTAATTTATTGTTGCTGATATGGGCTGAGCATCCGGGTGATGGGATGCTTGAAGAGAGGGCAGATGCAAAGCCGCTATGACCAACTGCTGTTTTAGTACATATATTAAAAGGTTGATCACCTGGGAATATTCTCCAGCATCTCGCTGGTTCTGATCCTGCTGATTCCTCCTCCCTCTTCGATGCTGCGACCGCCCTGGAAATCGCGGAAGAATGGTTCTGCGATTACATCGGCGCGGTATGCGGCAAACAGTTCTCCTGGAATGGCGGTGATGAGAGGAGAGAAAGCTTCCCGCACCCCTGCTGCGATCCCTAGAATAGAATCCCCAATTTCAGAGAGGACTTCATTCTCAGGAGGTGTGATGACTACAACCCTGCGACCGATGGTTTTGGCTGCAATTGCGACTTCAACAGCCCGTGAGAGGTCACGCGTGCCAGCATTTATGATAAAAGTGGGGGTGGGTACTGCTCTTGCAAAATACTGCAGGTGTGCCCATTCCTCCAGGTCCTGCCCAAGCGCTGGATCGCCGGACGCTTCGAGGATTTTGGCAGCCGAAAAGAGCGCCGTTCCGAAATTTGGGCCACTTCCAACAAACACAAATTCGTTCGCATCCGACCAGGACCTGGCAAGTTCCTGGGCAGGTTTATCGGAGCTTTCGATCGTTGTTTTAATAGCATCAGCGAGCATCCGCAACTCACCTCGCAGGGCGGTTGCATCGTCTGGTGACAAAAAGCCTTTCACCTCACCGATATGTATGGTCATTAAATACAACGCTAGTTGATTGGCTGCATAGGACCGCACGCCCGGTGTGTGGACCCCTTGTGGGTCGGGAAACGGGGTGATTGTGGAAAATAATGTGGTCTTTGCAGTCTCGTCAACACGGCTGCCGGGTGTGGCAGTCAGGGCAACCGTCTCGGCGCCGGCCTGATTTGCTAAGTTGATGGCTTCAACCGTACGCGCCACTTCCCCAGACACGGATATGCCAACCACAACGTTTGTGCCTGGACCGGTTTGCGGCAGGTACGCGACCCCATAACGAGAAAACTGATGTGCGGTAAGCGGTTCAACGGGCACTCCAGCGATTGACTCAAAAGCAAGCTCCGCATTCAGGGCTGCATGATATGAGTCACCACAACCTGTCAGAATTAATCGTTTCATGGAAAAGCAGAGATCATGGCTTAATGTATTCCGGATAGTGTTGTCAAGTTCCTGGAAGTTCTCTGTAATGAGATCAGGAAGGCTATAAACCTGAGCAACCATACTGTTCATTGTGATTTAATCTCCTTTTAGTCAAGGGCTATGCGGCTGTGCGGCTGTGCTTACACTTTACAATAAGATATGAAATTTACCACAGTGCACATAGAGTTCACAATTCAATAATCCCCATTTCAGTGATGCTGTCCGGGATGGAAGGATCCCCATCACCCGTGGTAAGGGAAATCGCCATTGTGACTGGATCTGGTCCCGCCGGGGATTGGTCCTCCGTCCACTCACGGTCTGTTTTAATACCGGATTCACAGTAATTTAGAATTAAGTTGCCACCGATTTGTGTAGACTGGCAGGATTTATCTCAATCCTCGCGGCTGCGCAGGTGTGGGAACAGGATGACCTCGCGAATATTGGGGGTATCCGTCAGGAGCATGGTCAATCGATCAACGCCCATCCCAAACCCGCCATTGGGCGGCATACCGTAGCGCATAGCACGCAGATAATCCTCGTCCATTGGGTGGCGATCTTCGTCATTAGCATCGTAATCACGTCCCATCTCCAGGAAGCGTGATTCCTGGTCAAGCGGGTCGTTAATTTCTGTGAAGGCGTTACACAACTCCATACCCCCGATGAAACCCTCAAATCGTTCAACAATTTCGGAGTTTTCGGGCAGGCTCTTCGCCAAGGGAGAAATGTCGCGCGGGTAATTGTAGATAATGGTCGGTTGGATCAGGTTGGGTTCGAGAAAGTCACCCAGCAGTGAGTCGATCAGTTGGCCGCGGGTCGCGTTGGGATTGGGCTGCATGTCGAGGGCGCTCATGGCGTCTGCCAGACTGTCTTTTGTTTGATGCTGGCTGATGTCAATGCCCGCCATCTCAAACAAACCCTGGCTTAATTCCATACGTTTCCATGGCGGGTGGAGGTCGATCTCGTGACCCTGAAAGGTGATAGTGCGTGTTCCCAATACCTGGTCTGCCGTGTAGGCGATCATCTGTTCTGTTAGTTCCATCACGTCATGATAATCTGCGTATGCCATGTAAAATTCAAGCTGTGTAAACTCGGGGTTGTGAGTGCGGTCAACACCTTCGTTACGGAAATCTCGACCGATCTCATAGACGCGCTCAATTCCACCGACCAGCAGACGCTTGAGATATAGCTCGAAGGAAATCCGCAGATATAGGTCTTGTTTGAGCTGGTGGTGATGGGTGATGAATGGGCGAGCGGCTGCACCGCCATAAATCGGCTGTAAAATGGGGGTTTCGACTTCTAAGAAGCCGTTGGAATCGAAAAATTCGCGCAAAGCGCGTGTGATGGCGGCGCGCATCCTGAAGATATGGCGCACATCCGGATTGACTGCCAGGTCGGCGTAGCGCTGACGATAACGGGTCTCAGGCTCTGAAAGGATGGCGTGTCTGACGACCTCACCGTCCACAACCTGGTCTTTTGCGGCGGGCAGCGGAGTGATCGCCTTTGCCAGCATACGGAACGATTCGACTCGTAAAGTAACCTCGCCGGTGCGAGTGCGGAACATCTCACCGCTGGTCTGGATAAAATCACCCAGGTCGAATTCCTGATTGAACAAATCGATTTGATCTTTTCCCAGGTCGTTGAGACGCAAGAATAACTGCACCCGTCCGGAGCCGTCTTCAATGTGGGCAAATGTGATCTTGCCCATCGGTCGTATCGAACGAAGGCGCCCAGTGAGAGTTACCTTGATAGGTTCAGTTTGGGCGCTGGTTTCGGTCTCTTCAAAGGCGTGGATTGCACCCAGATTGGTGTGTGTGCGCTCCACCCGGTTAGGATAAGGCTCGATACCTTGAGCACGCAGGCGTTCCAGTTTTTCAAGCCGGTTCTGTTCGAGATTTGAATAATTACTCATAATTATTACCCCTAATTTTACGACCAGCCTTTATTAATGTCCATAATCTGAGTCTGATAGTTGTCACAAAATTACCTAAAGAAAAACCCCGCGCATTGAAATACCGCACGGGGTTGATTACATTGCCCCTGTTTTACTCCACCTTGAGGATACGGACTGTAAAAGAGCCATCCGGTGCTTCCACGGAAACATCGTCCCCTTCCTGGCGGTCAATTAACGCTCTCCCTAAGGGTGATTCGTAGGAAATTCTTCCTGCTTTCGGATCGGCTTCAACCGGACCTACGATGGTGTAAACTTCCGGATCGTCATTGTCTTCCTGGATGGTTACTTTTGCGGCGATCTGGATAACGTCATGCACCCCCGTATTCTCAATAATTCGGGCGTTGGCAAGCGTTGCTGAAAGCTCTTGGATGCGTCCTTCAATGAAGGCTTGCTCATTTTTAGCAGCTTCGTACTCTGCGTCTTCGATAAATTCGCCACCATCCATCGCTTCACCCAACCGATCAGCTACTTCTTGGCGTTTTGTAGTGCGCAGATAATCCAATTCTTCCAGTAATCTTTGGTGACCTTCTGGGGTTAAGTATGAGGGGGTCATAGCTTTTTCCTGATTTTTTAGATTGATTATGTGCTTGTATTCAAGTAAAAAGAAAAACACTCCGATGGGAGCGGTTCAAGTAAATCAAGTTTCTAGTGAAAACGAAGACGGCGTCCTGGAAATACCGATCTTCCCATCACCGCCGCGGCGCAATTTTAGCATAAATCCTAATTCAATGCAAGCGTTAAGATTTAAGTTGGTTGCGCTGAGGAGACCGCCATAACAGGACTCCAGCCATCTTTTGGCGAAACGATCGCAAAGCGCTACGCATGGAGGTCGAATCGGACCAGAATGTGCTTATCTGTGAAGTGTGTGCGCTGATTGCTTCTTCCCACGCGACCATCCCACTCTCGGAGATTGAATGTGGGATTGTACTCCAGCCAGTATGCTTCAAATGATCTAATATATCCATTGATTCAAGAACATATGGATAATCGCTGTAGTACAGCAATGGATGTTCTAAGCGTTCAGCCGCTCTTCTGACCAACTGGTGATCCACATGGTCTCCCAAAGCGAGTGGGCAGACCACTTGCGCCTGGAGTGGCAATGTTCGAGCCAGTTCTTTTGTGAGGCTCTTTATTAGTCCGGCTTCTGTAGTGTGAAGCGGTCCGAACAATGATGCCTCTGTCGTATAAAGGAAAACGCCCTGCTTCTCTCCCGGACTTAGGTTTTCCGTGGGGGCGCGGCGGTAGATTCAATCGAGTGTGGATAAGTGTCGGTGGGTGGCGCCCAATCGAGCGCACGATGCGGCGTCCTCCAAACGGCGTTGGTTTACAGATTCAACCCCTGATCTCCAGCGTGCATGTAATGAAACAGCAAATGGAGACAGCGCTGAATCGGGTGGATTACTGGCGCATACCGTCCAGATGCTCACCTGGTGTCCTGCCTGGTTTTGTTCCCAGACCAGTCCGCCGCAGGAAAGCGCTACATCGTCAAAGTGAGGAGAAAGATATATCCAATCCACGTATTCCACGAAGGTAGACCAGATTGGCTTCACAACCAGCGGAGAAAAGCATGCTGGGCAGTGTGGATGATATCCGATAAAGCCAACTGTTTTCTGTTATGGAGAGTTACCGCTGATCGCAACAACGGCTATTCTTTTTTCGCCTATTCAGGCCTCAAAAAAAGGATAACGAGGGAGAAAATTCTTTTTCCCCCCTCGTTGCCTCAGCTTCGATAATATTAAGCAAGTTTGTGCTTGCTGACGAAATCTTCCAACACGCCATCAAGATTCGGCCATCCAATCTCCTGCAGGTTATAATATACGCGTGTGCTGGGCTTGTTGATCTTGATGAATCGACACAGGTCGATGGGCGTGCCGATGACCACTGCATCGCACTCGGTGTTGTTAATCGTGACTTCTAGATCCATCAATTGCTGTTCACCATACCCCATCGCTGGCAGGACTGTACCGATATCCGGATAGGTCTCGAATGTCTCGATCAATCTGCCTACTATATATGGCCTGGGGTCTACAAACCCGACCGCTCCAAACTTCTGCGCTGCAACCACGGCTGCCCCGATTTTCATCTCTCCATGCGTCAGGGTCGGCCCGTCCTCCACTGCCAGCACCATCTTGCCCTTGACCACCGAGGGGTCATCCATATCCAGGGTGGAGGCAGCATCGACCACGACCGCATTCGGATTGACCGACGCAATATTCTTACGTACGGTTTCAACGGACGCATAATCGGCGCTGTCTATCTTGTTGATCACCACCACATTGGCGAGCCTCAGTGTGATCTCTCCCGGGTAGTAGCGCAGCTCGTGACCCGGGCGGAGCGGGTCTACCACAGTCACATTCAGGTCGGGTACGTAAAACGGAAAGTCATTGTTACCGCCATCCCACACGATCACATCGCAGCCGGATGGATCCTTTTCGGCTGCACTTAAGATAGCTTCGTAGTCAACACCTGCATAGATCACATTGCCGCGCACTATGTGCGGTTCATACTCCTCCATCTCTTCGATCGTGCATTTGTGCACCTCTAAGTCAGACAGCTCTGCATAACGCTGCACTTTCTGGGCGACCAGGTCTCCATATGGCATCGGGTGGCGGATTGTGATAACCTTTAAGCCCTTTTCCATCAGGATTTCGATGATTCGACGCGATGTCTGGCTCTTGCCGCATCCTGTGCGCACCGCACCAACGGAAATGACTGGTTTGGTGCTTTTTATCTGGGTGTCTTTCGGACCAAGCAGCACAAAACTAGCACCAGCAGCCTGGCAGATTGCGGCGACGGACATTACATGCTGGTAGGTTACATCACTATAGGAAAAGGCGCAGTCATCCACATCCAGATCCTTTATCAGTTGGGGTAGGTCACTCTCTGCATAGATCGGGATACCTTGCGGATAGAGCTTGCCTGCCAATTGCTGCGGATATCTGCGCCCTTCAATATCCGGGATTTGGGTGGCCGTAAAAGCAACAACATCGTAAGCTTCATTATCTCGGTAATAGGTGTTGAAATTGTGGAAATCTCTCCCCGCTGCGCCGATGATGATCACATTTCTTTTTGACATGTTTTTCTCCAATTCTATATAGTATTAGGATCGATGGTAATTGGCTGATTCTCTATTTATTTTTCCTAATTTCGGCAGCCAATTGCCTAGCTTCCTAGGGTTGCCACCATCACGGCTTTGATGGTGTGGATTCTGTTCTCGGCTTCGTCAAATACGATAGAAGCCCTCGACTCGAACACCTCTTCGCTCACTTCCATCGAATCCAGCCCAAATTTCTGGTAGATGTCTTCGCCGATGGTCGTCTCACGATTATGAAAAGCTGGTAAGCAATGCATGAACTTAACATCCGGGTTGCCCGTCTTCTCCATCACATTTTTGTTCACCTGGTACGGTTTGAGCAGCTCGATACGCTCCTTCCACACTCCTTCTGGTTCCCCCATAGATACCCATACATCCGTGACCAGAAAGTCGCAGTCCTGCACGCCTCCTTCCAAATCTTCCGTGAGGGTGATCTTCGCCCCAGTCTCTTCAGCGATCTCCCTGGCTTGGGCGACCAATTCTTTGTTCGGTTGCACTGCATCGGGCGCGACGGATCGAAAGTCCATCCCCATCTTAGCTGCACTCACCAGCAGCGAGTTGCCCATGTTGTAGCGCGCGTCACCCAAATATGCGAACTTAACTTGGCAGAGCGGCTTATCGCTGTGTTCCATCATGGTCATCAGATCAGCAAGCACCTGGGTGGGATGGAATTCATTTGTAAGGCCATTCCACACAGGCGCGCCGGCGTATTTTGCCAGTTCTTCTACCCGTTCCTGTCGGAAACCGCGGTACTCAATTCCATCATACATCCTGCCCAGCACGCGCGCAGTGTCCTTCATCGTCTCCTTGGTTCCCAATTGAGAGCCCGTTGGTCCCAGGTAGGTCACGTGTGCGCCCTGGTCGTAGGACGCGACTTCAAAGGCAGCTCGCGTTCTTGTCGAGGCTTTCTCGAAAATTAGGGCAATGTTCTTACCCTTCAACCTGGGCTGCTCGCTCCCGACATACTTTGCTTTCTTCAGGTCCAGAGAGAGGTTGAGCAGAAATTCGATCTCTTGGGATGTGAAACCCAACAATTTCAGGAAATGTCTGTTTCTCAAATTGAATGCCATTTTTTCCTCCAATAATTAGAAATCTTCTACTTGCTTGGGGAAGTAATCTTCACAGGTTCCTTCCCGGTAAACGTCCGCCGTCGCGCAGTGCAAGCCGCCGCCAAATGGTGATACATCATAGAATGGAACAGGAATTACATCAAAGCCATACTTATCTAACAGTTCCATAATAGGGATCTCACTGGCCTCCACGCAGATTGTTTTTGGGTCGATCACAAGAGTGTTTATGTTGAGCCACAGGCTGCAGAAGGTCATTGGTCTTTTCTGTTTGAGAACCGTTTTGGGAGCCTCAACAACTTCCCAACCATTCTTCTCGAACAGTTCTCTTTGCGGTTCCAATGGGGTTCGGATCGGATTGATCATCACCAGACCTGGTCGTAAAGGTATGAGTGTCGAGTCGATATGCCACGGCAACACCTCCCTATATCTCACCATGTGGACTCGATGATTTGGGTAGTGTCGTCGCAACCAATCAATCCCGGTCCTGTTGGTAACCATGGATTTCTGGACAAAGAGATCCTTCCCGAAGCGGGCGATATCAGCGGCATCGAATAATGGTTCCGCTTCCGTTGGTAACCAATCACTTTCTTCCGCTATCTTCCACTGCTCTTCTTCAGATAATGATTTCCATTCCTCCCAAAAGCCTGCTTTGTAGGTGTTCTCGTTCAAGCGTGGTTTGGGCGCTGCTGCAAAGCCGAAGTTTGGATCATCCTTGAAGTACCTTTCAAGCAATGGGCGATAGCAGAGATACTCATACCAGCGGCTGCGGTAGGACATCGTTGCCTCCAGGATTTCATTACCGACTGTCAAAAGCAGATCTCTTGGGGGCATACAACCAAACATTGATTCCTGCACCCAATCTGGGGTTTGAACTGTCTGGCTGAAATCCTGTGGAGTAGGACGGTCGACACGAATACCCCGACCTTCAAGGATTTTGGCGAAATTATCCATTTGTTCATTTGCCTTAGCTTCCATTTCTTTGGGATATGGGCCGTAGGTACCTAACGGAAACCCTTTGTCCGACCAGTCGCGCTGAACCGCGATCTCTGGGGCTTGAACCATTGTCCCATCGGCGCGTCCGAGGATTATGTGTTTCAGCGGATCCCATTCATTCCATGAATTGACGATCGTCTTCGGTTTTTCTTCAGACATATTACCTCCTAAAAAATTAATCTATAGTCATTACTTCTTGATACTGGATAATTAAGGCACTCTCCCCATTATCAAGGCGAGTAGAGCCATACGAACCGCAACTCCGTAATGAGCCTGTTCGAAATACCTCGCAGGTTTCATCGTATCAACTTCCTTGTGGAGTTCGTCGGTTCGTGGAAGTGGGTGAAGAAGAATAAGCCCAGGCTTGGCCCGACTCAGCTTTTCAATATCCATTATATAGGGCTTTGGGGTCTGTGGTCGATCTTCCTTCGTGTCGGTAATCCCCTGACCGTAGGAAGGAGTCTTTGTTCCCATGAGATAGATCACATCCAATTCATCCAGGATGTCGTCCATATCGACCCGCTCTTCATATTTCAATCCAATGCGTTCGTACTCATCTAACCATGGCTTGGGCATTGATCGCTCGGGCGGCGAAACAAAATATACCTGCGTTTGGAACTGAGCCAGGGCATATGGCAGGGCATGCATCACTCGCATGTTCATGTCACCTACCAGTGCAATCTTGAGATCATCAACTGTGCCCACTTCTTGCACGATGGTAAACACATCCAGTATAGATTGAGTCGGATGTTCGTTGTAGCCATCACCACCACTGATAACCGGCACGTCAGCTACCGCTGCTGCTTCTGCCGGCGCGCCATCTGTGGGGTGGCGGATGACAATCACATCTGAATAGCTCTCCATCATACGGATCACGTCGTGCAGACTTTCGGCATAATAATCACCTGCGCGAGTAGTCTTTGGATCCGCGAAGCCGACAACTGCTCCTCCCAAACGCACCATGGCACTCTCAAAACTAATTCGGGTGCGAGTGCTGACTTGAAAGAATGCCATTCCAAGGACCTTGTCTTTCAGCAAATCTATCCGGCTGCGACTATGTACGATAGTTTCCATCTGTCGAGCAACATCAAATAAGAATTCCAAATCGGCCCGCTTTATCCCCTTGAGCGTCACAAAATCTTTTCCTTTAAAGGCATTCATTAATAAAATATCTCTTAGTTGTATTCAACTCATTTCACACAGAACCATATTAACCACACTTTAAGCATTACAAACCAGAACAATCTTCCCGCACACAGCCGATGCTTCGAGGAGCTCGTGCGCACGAACAGATTCCTCCAGGGAGAACCGCTCGGCGATGACAGGTTCGATTTTCTCCTGTGCAAGCAAGTCAACGAGCGTGGTTAAATCCTTACGATACCAATCAGGATGAGCCTGGTGTACCAAGGAAGACTCATACCATCTCACCGTTTTGTTGCTCGGTAGATCATTCAATATGCGCGGCAGGTCGTGATGCAGTGCAACTTCATTTAAACTGGGTTTTTGTTTACCGGTTATCGCCATCTCTCCATAAGCGATCAAGCGACCACCGATGCGAAGAGCTTTAAACGAGCGGTAGATGTGCGATCCTCCGACCGAATCAAAGGCAGCATTCACACCTTCGCCTGTGAGGTCCCGAATGCGTTCCACAAAATCCTCAATCTTATAATCGATGGGAAATCCACCTAACCCGGATACGATGTCGTGTTTAGCTTTTGAAGTCGTCCCATACATCTCCAGCTCAACCAGCTTACCCAGCTGTAGTTGGGCGGTCCCTACACCGCTTCCTGCTGCGTGAATTAAGATCTGCTCTCCAGGTTTAACGTTGGCGAAGCGATGCAGTGTTTGATAAGCGGTAATATAATTCAAGGGTAGGCATACAACTTCCGCCGGGTCAAGTTCCTTGGGCACACGAAATAGTCTAGCTTCCGGCAGACAAACGTACTCACTGTAGCCACCAGTTTCAATTAAAGCTACGACTCTTTCGCCAGGTTTGAATTTCAATGACCCCTCTCCGAGTGAATCGACCTCTCCTGCGACATCGTAACCGGGTGTGAAGGGATAGGCGGGTACAGCCTCAGGGTATTGTCCCCGGCGCATCAAGATATCGGCTCGTGCTACACCAGCCGCAAACACTTTCACGCGAACTTCGTTCGTCTTAGGTTGAGGGATTCTCTCCTCAATGACCTTCAATACATCAGGTTTTCCGGGCTCTGGAATGATGACGCGTCTATGGTTCACGCATGCCTCGATCAAGTTAAAAACGGTATCGATCCCTTACCACTGTCGGAATCGTGTATATCGGTTTTGAAGGGTCTTTAATCGGGAATTGGATCATCGAACCTGTGTGTATCTGCGCGAATCGATCACCCAACGCACTTGAGATCCTCTGTAAGCCATCAAACCCGGTGCAGTGACCGGCGAAAACCCAATCTACCTCACGCAGTGCCTCAACTGATTTCGTTTTCTTCTCTTCACTGGCGTCCATAAAATGCAGACCGCCAATAACAGCATGGACCTTATCAACACCAGTTATTTTCTTGGCGTGGAACATCGTATTAACAATACCAGAATGGCAGCATCCGGTGACGATCACAAGACCCTCCTCGAAATTCAACACAACGGCGGAGTCATCCTTCTCATGGTCCTGTACCACCTTGCCATCCACAATCGTGTACAGATCTTCCAGTACCTCGAACGGGGTCACTCTCTCAATCTCGCCGGTGGTTGTAGCGCCGGTCATCAAATTCAATGGGGCATCTGTAAGCGTGAAAGTGGCTCCTTTCTGCTCCAATGAGTCACGGCTTTGCCCGACGATACCAATGTTACGCACTCCATCTGGATTGATTTCAAAGCAAGGTCGGAATATCTCAGGGTGAGCGATAAGGGTAATTGGACGGTTTATGGCTTCCAAAACGCCTGTTAGTCCATCCGTGTGGTCATAGTGGCAGTGTGAAAGGAAAATTGTGCTGACCTCATCCAACGATTTACCCAGGATTCTCAGGTTATGGAGAATTGGTATTGCCGACGAATTTGTGTCGTAGAGAATTTGTTTCTCACAGTTTTCAGCCTTCAACTCCAGCAGTACAGATAACCCGAATCGTCCCCAAAAAGGTGTATCAAAAGGTATCGTGTCCTCTGCGAGAATGCTTACATTAGCTTCTTTCAAGTAACCAAGTTCCTTTATCATGATCAAACTCCTTATTTCAAAAATAAATGGGTGAGAGACCGGCCGGTATGAATCAAAGTGCCATCGGGGAGTATTAAAGTTCCCGTTCCAACTCAAAAGTGGAGCAATGGATCCCTCCACCATGTGCAATAAAGTAGCTATACTCCGGATCAAATACTTCGACCCCTTTTGCTTTCAGCATCTCGTTGAGACGATTCCCTCGGAAGGAAAGGACTTTGTCGTCCCCAAGTGCAAGTAAATTAATTTCGCTCGTTTTGGCATATTCTCCTGGCAATTTGATCAATTCCCAACCTAGGGTATCGAGGATGCCGAGGAAGTAATCGGGGACTGCGTCTTCGTTTACGAGAGCCAAATTATCTGCAACCGGTGCGAAGTTGTTATCGAGATGATTCCACTTCGAAAGAAACTCAATTACAAAAACACGTTTCCCATATTCATCCAGGATCTCTTTAGCATTCTCATAACCAGAGAAAGTACTGCGATTGCCATTACCAATAACAAGCGTGTCTTCATCAAGCCAGAAACAGTCTCCTCCCTCCAAAGCGCCTCTGGTAATTTTCTTGGGCAAGACGCTTTCGCCTAGATCTTCCAACGTCCTCTTAGCTGTAATCTCCTCTCCCTTTCGCTCAAGGTAACGGAAACGTCCAATCAAGATTCCATCTGGTGTATTTACTCCAAAGTCACGGGTGAACATCTGCCAAGGCATTTTCTCGGGAGTTAACTGGACCCAACTGATTTCAATGCCCAATTGGTTAAATACATCCTCCAGCTCTTTGTGTTGACTATCTTTCGTCTGCTGGTCTATTTGAAATCCGGTATCCATCAGGTCGCGAGCAACATCACTGACTGGGATTACCCCATGGTAAGTTGGTTTGCCCAGCAGGACCCGCTTCAATTTTCCCGTTGAGTTATATATAGCAGTTTTCTTGTCAGTCACTATAAATTATCCTTTCCTTAGTGTACGTCATTGCGAGTAAATCCACTGTGTGATCACTCTTCATTCGGAAACGACAATTTTTTCTGTCGTTGAGAGCGTTTTTTGTGAAGCGATCTCCAACTTAGCTGCGAGGGGATTGCTTCGTCGTCCCTCCTCGCAATAACACCCACAAGTTTGTCATTAGTAGCGTTGTGCGATGCGAATCAATCTCCTCCTTCATTCCGTCAAAATCTCTACAGCCCAGCGAGCTACGTTACCAACAACGCTGGTGCATTTATCGACATGCCCACCCAATCGAAGAAACTCCTGGAATTCAGCCGGGTCCCACTGGTCAAAAGATCTTCCAAAGAGCTTCTGGTGAACCTGGGAACACTCTATGGTGCCATACTCATCCATATATCGATCATAGATATCTCGGACCATCTGAAGGCACTCGCGCCGTTCTTCCTCGGTCTGGGTAGTTAGATTCTGCAACTCGCGTCCATGAGCCAGGCTGATCGCCATGATACCTGCTGAAAGGGCTCCACACGTTTTACTCAGGCTGCCAATCCCCCCAGCAAAACCGAATGAAGCCTTGACTACATCGGCATTCCGTTCGCCCATTGCATCCATAATGGCCAGGATGGTGCACTGGGAACATGCACCGTACTTGCTCTCATATGAATATCCAAGCTGGTAGGCTTTTTGTGCAGTCTCTTCCAGTTTTTTTTCTTTTTTATCTGCAAGGGATTTATTTTCCATGCTACGCATCTTTTCAGAACCTCATCGACTTCCTCGATTTAACAAAAACCTCAAGAAGAATCCGTATTGATTCAACTTTGAGGATATTCAGAGCCTTAAGATAAATTTTGGGGTCGGAAAAATACATCTCCGACCCATAACTCAACACACCTGCGATTAACTCAGGGCTCTCGTTCCAACTCGAATGAAAGGCAGTGCGGACCTCCACCGATGGAAGTGAAATTCCTAAAATCAGGGTCGAAGACTTCTATGCCGTGTGCTTTAAGTACATCATTCATGCGGTTACCCTTGAATGAAAGGACTCGATCCTCACCAAGGGCAAGCATATTGATTTCAGTCTTCATGGCATACTCTCCTGGAACTTTAATCTGCTCCCAGCCAAGCGCATCCAAGAAACCAATGAAATATTCAGGAACCGCATCTTCACAAACCACACACAGCTTTTCGGCAACAGGTTGGAAAATGATATCCATGTGGTTCCATTGTGCCAGGAACTCAACAATAAAAACTCGCTTACCATACTCAGAAAGTATCTGTTTCGCGTTCTCGAAACCAGAATATGTACTTCGATTTCCATTACCAATTACCAATGTGTTTTCATCAAGCCAATAACAATCGCCCCCTTCGACAGATCCTTGGATGACTTGCTCTGGTAATATGGTTTCCCCCAATTTCTCAAGCGATATCTTGGCATTAATTTCTTCACCTTTCCTCTCAAGATACCTTGGTCGTCCAATCAGAATCCCTACTGGAGTGTTAATTCCAAAATCGCGAGTTGCAGCTTGCCATGGTAAATCTGGACCAACCCGCACCCAACTAACTTCTATCCCAAGTTGATTGAACACACTCTCAAACTCGGCGTGTTGTTCCAAACTAGATTTCTGGTCAATTCTTTTGCCAACATCTTCTGCATCACGAGCTGGAGCGTTTAGAGGTAAAACATCATAATATGTTGGTTTACCAAGAAATACCCGCTTCAGTTTGCCGGTAGAGTTATATACAGCGGTCTTTTTTGCCATAATTTCACCTATTGAGTAAGTTAATCTATTTTATGGAGCACGCCCAAATATCAGCGCTAACAATGCCATACGTACTGCGACACCATAATATGCCTGAATAAAATGGCGAGAGGATGCATGTGAATCTACATCCGTGGGTAATTCATCTTTGCGTGGTAATGGATGTAAGATAATCAAATCCTCCCTGGCGCGGGAAAGTTTCTCGCGATCGAGGACAAACTCTGATGGTGTTGCGTGTTTCTCTTTAGGAGCATCCGAGCGACCGATATGGAATGAAGGCGGTTTGACACCCACCAAATAAATCGCTTCTAGATCCTCTAAGACATCGTTTATCGAATGCACCTCTTCATAATTCAAGCCGGCGCGATCGTATTCTTTCAACCATTCTTCGGGAGTCGCAGCCTCTTTGGGGGAGATTAGTGCGACATTTGCTCTGTACTGGGCTAAGGATAGCGCGAGCGAGTGCATTACGCGCATGTTCATATCTCCGACCAAGCCTACATTGACTCCCTCGAGGCTGCCACGCTCACGTAGTATTGTGTACATATCAAGTAGTGCCTGAGTTGGGTGCTCATTATACCCATCACCTCCGCTAATCACTGGAACATCTGCGATCGACGCTGCCTCAGCAGGTGCTCCTTCTTGGGGGTGACGTATCACTAACACATCCGCATAATGCTCCATCATACGGGTCACATCAAATAAACTTTCTTGATAATAATCGCCAACACGTGTGGTTTTCGGGTCAGCAAAACCCACTACTCCACCCTTTAAACGAGTCATTGCACTTTCAAAGCTGATGCGGGTGCGGGTGCTTACTTGGAAGAACATAAGTCCCAGAACTTTGTCTTCGAGAAGATCGGATCGTGTTCGCCTGCGAAGGATTTTCTCCATTTCTCGAGTGACATCAAAAATTAGTTCGAAATCTGCTCGTTCAACACCTTTTACGGTTACAAAATTGGATCCTAAAAAGCTGTGCATTTGTTTAAACCTCCATTTGGATTTATGTGATTAACTTATGGCTCTCTTTCAAGTTCAAAAGTCGCGCAATGAGGACCACCTCCTGCTGAGGTGAAAGCGCTGAACTCGGGATCGAACACTTCCAAACCATGTGCTTTTAACATTTCGTTTATTCGGTTTCCGCGAAACGACAAGACTTTGTCATCCCCAAGTGCAAGCATATTGATTTCGGTCCTCGTCGCGTAATTACCAGAAACTCGAATTAATTCCCATCCCAATGCATCCAGGACACCAAAGAAGTAATCTGGGATACCGTCTTCATTAATCACTGCTAATTTATCTGCAACTGGTTGAAAATTGATATCCAGGTGATTCCACTTTGATAGCATCTCAACTTCAAAAACACGTTTACCATATTTTGCCAATATTTCCCTAGCATTTTGGCAACCTGAATGAGTGCTGCGATTACCATTTCCAATTGCTAGTGTTTCCTCATCCAGCCAATAGCAATCACCACCTTCCATGGCGCCAAGAGTGATCCTTTCAGGAAGCACCGTTTCACCTAGTGCTTCCATCGTTTCCTTACCGCATTCATCTTCTCCTTTTCTCTCTAAATAGCGCATCCTCCCAATTAAAACGCCATCGGGAGTGTTCACACCAAAGTCACGTGTGAACATGCCCCAAGGCAGTTTTGGATCAAGATGCACCCAGCTTATCTCAACACCAACCTGATTGAAAACATCCTCCATCTCTGCATGCTGTCTGTATTGCGTTTCGCGATCAAATGAGATGCTTTTGTCATGTAAGTCACGTGCTACATCACTTAACGGCAGAACTTTGTTGTATTTTGGCTTACCTATTATTATGCGCTTTAGTTTCCCTGTTGAATTGTAAACCGCAGTTTTTTTTGTCATAGTATTACCTCCAGTCTAGATCATATTTTCTTACTTCCGCTTTATGAGTTCTTGCTGCTAAAACGAATTACTGGTTACCTTAATTTCGACCTCAAATCATTTTGACAATATCAAGAACAATCAGAAATACCTACTAATTTATAAAAATAATATAGACTTCTAAATTCCTGGAAATGTCACATCCAATCCAATATTCAAACAAGACCTTCGACCATATAAAAAACCTAAAGTGAATATCCTGTTTTTTCATAAAATGAATAAACACATTGATTAGCTTACTGACTGTAAATTCTTGATAGGAGCAACTTCAGCTGCTGGCTGGCTGATTCTATCGATGCTTGCTCGTATCGGGGTCCAATCCCGCTTCTTAACAATTCAAGATGTTTAATTCCTATTTCAATAATATGTGCCAGAGAATCCAAATCGGTAGGAAATTCTTCTCTTCCTACAATTGCGATAATCCTGCCATCGGCAAAAATTGGTTTGAGGTAAACTGCTAAAGAAAGCTCAATATTTTTTCCGAGTTGTTGATAAGGCATCAATTCAAGATGTTCAGAGAATTCTCGAGCTAATTCATGAATAGGCTCAAGGTTGGACAAACTTTCAAACGCACCGAAGTCTTTATCCGGGACTTCAGCATGTATGATTGCTACTTCACCAAGAAATGTCTTCGAATCTGTCATAATTGATCTCCTAAATAAATTTGACGAAAATCAAATTCGATCATGTGTTTTTGCATCAGGCCATACACAGTAATGATGAGCAGTGATTATTAATATATTCGCTAAATCTTCAAGAGACTTCAAATCAACCCATTCCTCTTGGCTGTGTAATCCACTTCCAACAGGTCCAATTGCCACGGTTTCAATTTTTGCATCCGCAATCAATGCCGCATCCATCCAAAATGATTGTCCAATAAATTCTGGCTCTTGATCCAAAACCTCAGTTATGGCCTTGGAGACAATCCGAACAATATTAGCTCTTGGTTCTATTTCGAACGGCTGACGGTTAAAATATGGACGCAGCGCAGCGCTAAAGGTGGGATTCTCTTCTGATAAGCGATCAATAATAGTTTGTAAACTGCCGATAACCTGAGCTTCAGTCTCACCGGGGATAGTCCTGCGTTCCAAATGTGACACACATCTAGATGCATACATAAACAATTGCGTTCCACCTTTGATGAGCGGCACATGGATTGAAGGTGGACCCACTAGAGGATGAGCATTTTGGTGTTCTAATTCTTCTGCATAATGATCTATTTCTTTTAAGAAACGTGCCATGTGTAGATTAGCGTCGACACCATCTTTGTAACGACTTCCATGGGCTGCGCGCCCAACCGTCTCAACCTCAAACAATGAAAAGCCCTTGTGGGCTAAACAGAGATCCAAATCAGTCGGTTCAGTAACAACGGCTCCATCCACCTTGTAACGGTTCAAGATATTAATAATGCCTATGCTGGAGTTTTCTTCATCAGCTACCGCTGCAAATAGCACATCTCCGTTAAGGAGCATCCCATCATCAACTATTGCCTTGACTGCTGCCATACATGCAGCAAGGCTACCTTTCATATCATATGCCCCTCGACCGAACAACTTGCCGTTGTGAATTTCAGCAGCAAATGGATCTGACATCCCCTCTATACCCACAGTATCTTCGTGTGCGTACAGCATGAGGCAAGGACCATTTCCAGAACCCCGCAATCGACCGACTACACTAACACGTCCCGGTTCAGGTTCGTGGTTCGAGACTTCCAATCCCAGCATAAGTAATGAATCTGCTATATAGGCAGCAATCTTGGCCTCTCCCGGGGCACCATGAACCAAAGAAGGATTGATGGAGTTGATGCGAACAAGATCAACCAACGTATCAATCAAATAATCTAAATCAATTCTTAGCCTATCCATTCAAGCCATTTAACCAATTAATTACAACTTACATGTGCTCATCGTACTCGACTGACATTTTCCCCATGTCAAGTATTGCCATTTCTATATACGCTAAGCCACGTTCAAGTTGGTCAGTAGAACCACCATAACCTAACCTTATATGATCAGCCATTTCGAAACAAGATCCAGGGACAGTAAAAGTACCATAATCTTCGATCAATCGTGTACACAGCCAATCGGTGGAAGCAGCATTATTCAGTCGCGGAAAAGCGACTACACCTGCTTCAGGGAGTACCCATTCAAGAAAATCTTGCTCTTCCATCCAAGTACTTAAAATTTTGAGATTCTTGGAAATTAATTTACGACTTTGAGTTAGCAGTTCTTCCTTTCTTAAGAGAATCTCAAAAGCAAGCCGTTCTCCAATCGCCGAATTGCAGATTGTGATTTGTTCGCGAACAGCCCGTATCATATCGATAATTTTGGTGTCTTCAACCGCGGCCCAACCAATCCGAATCCCTGGCGCACCATAAGTTTTCGACATGGTTGTCACACTAATTGCACGTTTACTCATACTTGCTGCAGGAGGTGGCGGTTCCGTAAATGATAAATCTCGATATGTTTCGTCCATTAGCAGGTAAGCATCATTTGCCTCAATTAATTCAATAACGCTTTGCAAATCTTCGTTTGAAATAACCGATCCTGTGGGATTGTTTGGGTGTGTAAGACTTATAAGTTTGGTTTTTGGAGTGATTAATCGGGTTAGTTCCTCTAGATTGAGTTTAAATTCATTTTCGAATCGTAATTTGCAGAACTTATAGTTTCGATCAAGTGATTGAGCGACAGAATAATGTGATGGATAATTAGGAAGTTCGATAATAATTTCATCCCGAGAGTTAACCAGGCTGGCGATTAATGCAAAAATAGCTTCACTGCTACCAGTAGTGACTGCTATGTGCTCAGCTGATATACCATCATAATCACTAGCTATTATCTCTCGAAGTTCTGGAGAACCGCGATGATGACCGTAACGAAGTGCAATATCCGATAAATCCAATCCAAGATCACCAGGAGTAATCCACTTTACGCCGCTCTCGCCTATATTGTTAACCGCTTTGAATTGATATCTATCGAACCAATCTTCGATCACCATTCTTTTAAATGACACTTGATTCTCCTTCCATTAATACTATTTCAATTACCACAAATCAGAATCAGCTTACCAGCAACAGCCCCGCGATCAAGCAGATCATGGGCACGAGCTGCTTTAACGAGCGGAATTCGTTCCATGATAACGGGAGAAATCTTCCCTTCCAAAAGTAATTCTATTAATATCGAGATATCCTTTCGGGTCCATTCAGGGGGGATCATCTCACCAACCTGATCAAGCTCGTAAAAAAGTACAGTTTTACCAGGCCAAAATTTCAATGAATTTAGTAAAAAGGAATGCCAAGCCTTTTCCGTTCTATTTATCACTTCACCACTGGCGTAAGATTGTTCACCATAAACAATCAAGCGACCATTTGCACGTAGTGTCTGAAACGACCTCCATATATGTTTACCGCCAATTTGATCGAATACAACATCAACCCCATCACTTGTAAGAATCTTAATGACTTTGACAAAATCATCACTTCGATAATCAATCGGTGTAGCACCCAACTTGGCTACCAATTCATGCTTAGCAGGAGATGCTGTACCATACATCTCTAAATCTGATAATCGTCCGAGTTGGATTAATGCTGTACCAACACCACTTCCTGCTCCATGGATCAAGGCACGCTCCCCTTTGATTACGTTAGTATAGCGATACATCATTTGATATGCAGTAATATAATTCAATGGAAGACAAACAACCTCAGCGGCATCTAACTCAGAGGGATATGGTATAAGGTCTGGTTCTTTGAGAAGGATGTACTCCGCATAAGCATTTCCGTTGGTATATGCAGTAACCGTCTGACCTGGTTTAATATTTGTGACTTCATAACCCACCTTCTCAACTACACCTGCGATATCCTTACCTGGACAAAAAGGTAAAGAAGGCGTGAACACTGGATATAAACCTGATCGCATCATTGTATCTACGCGAGCCACTCCAGCTGCTAGAACCTTCACGAGGCATTCATTGGCTGTCGGAGATTGAATCTCCTTTTCAACGACTTGCAGAACCTCAGGGCCTCCAAATTGCGAAATAGAAATACTCTTATACATAGAACTTTCCTGCACCGAAATTCGATACTCTTTTCAATCAGATTCTCTAAGGTTCATTTTCACACTCAGATATTTAAGAACCATATTCCGTTTTAATTGCCTCGTATGTGGTTCATTCCGTCACCCACTTATCGGTAACGAACAGGATTATCGATACGAGATCTTCTTTATGAAAAATATTTGGATTGAGCAATGTTTTTTATTCCAAAGACAAAGGATAAATTTTACAATCCAAATTCCTCGCGGATAACTTGTGCAGTGGCTGGAACGATGTTTTTCACCAGTATTTCGCCCTTTTCTCGAGAGGCATATGTGGCTTTATAGAGCACACCCGTTTTTGGGACTTTTTCAACATCCGCAGGAAACATCGCATAAGTTGGCTTAACCTCAAATTGATCGTCAACTATTCGATCGGTTCTTACGAGGTCAGGTGCAAAATACAACATAAGTGAAGTCTCAGTCACTGCCGCATGCTCTAAATCCCATCCCGGGAAACCGCAATCGGCAAATATTTCTTCAACCACTTCATCTTCAAGTGTATCAACCCAAGTCATATACATTACGAGGGCATCTTTAGCATCGCGCACAAAGAGGTCAGCAGCCTCTTTAAGAAAGTAAGTATTTTCATAATGTCCATTAAAGAGGACAAACTTTCTGCCACCATGGCGGTATGTTTCGCGCAAAACATCCAAAACTACATTTACCAGAGTATTACCGTTCAAGCTGGTTGTACCAGGAATATGTTGCCCGCCGCCACTTTCAGGTTGGGATTTATATCCATAAGGAATCACTGGAAGAACCATTCCATCAATTTCATCGGCAACCAATTTTGCTATTTCAGCGGGGCAGATTTGATCAACATTTAACGGCAAATGAGGTCCATGCTGTTCTGTTGAGCCAACGGGAAGAATAATTACACTCTTTTTTACATTTGCCTCATATTCAGGCCAAGTCATTTCGCCAACCAACATAGTTTTTCCTCCAGTATCATAATAAACGGACTAAACTTGATTTCAATCGTCGATTTCTTATATATGTGGTCCAAAAACACAGATATTTTAATAAACGGAACGGAGTTTCGTTATTTGCGGATACCTAATAGTCACTAGGATCATATGCAGCCCCCCAAGCTTTAGGTGGTGGATTTCTGCCCACCAATCCAGCAAGTGCAAGGACTGTGAGAATGTATGGAAGCATTGCCAAGAATTGATAGGGGATAAGACCTCCCAAAGCTTGAGCACGTAGTTGCATAGCTTCGGCAGAACTAAATAATAAGCACGCCAATGCTGCCTTGATTGGATCCCATTTTCCTACAATCACAGCAGCAAGGACAATAAAACCACGACCTCCTGTCATCCCACCTGGAGCAAAATAACCTAATTCAGAGAGTGTCAGGGCGCATCCACCTAACCCTGCGAAAATACCGCTCATCAAAACACCAACATACTTCCATTTAATGACTGATATTCCGGCTGTTGCCACTGCTTCGGGATGCTCTCCTGTAGATCGAATATTTAACCCCCAACTTGTGCGGTATAAAATCCAACCAAAGATGAACGGCAGGATGAGCGCAATCCAAACAATAACCGGTTGCTCGAAGAGAATTTGTCCGAGGATGGGGATGTCTCTTAATGGTTGGGGGGCTAAAACAGGGAATACGGCAACTCGTTCTCTCTCAGTAGCGAACAAACGTCCAAATAAAACATTTGTGGCTCCTAGAGCTACCAAGTTAATCATAAAACCAGATACAATTTGATTAGCTCGCCGTGTTACTGTAAGGTAAGCATGCCCCAGAGAGAACAATGCGCCTACTAACATCGCAATCAATGCTGCAAGATAAACGTTTCCGGTGAAAAAACTAACAGCTACGGCGGTTAATGCCCCAACAAGCATTGTTCCTTCAATGCTTAGGTTTATCACTCCAGTCCGCTCACTAAATACCTCACCAATACTAACAAAGATTAAGGGAGCACCTAATCGTATACTTGCCTGTAGCCAATTGATAAGATTAATATCCATACGATTTGGCCTCCTCATCTTCCTCTTCGTCCTTCTCTTTCACTTTTTCAAGACGCCCATATTCAGCAAAGCCGACACCAATCACAAATAGAACACACAGTGCTTGAATAACTGATGCAATAGGAGCTTCAATTCCAGTGGAAATCTGCATTGATGCTGCTCCAGCCTTCAACGCAGCAAAAAATAACGCTCCTGGTATAACACCCAGCGGGTTTCCAGCAGCCAACAACGCGACAGCAAGGGCTTCATAACCAACACCACCGACGAAGAAATCGTAGACTCGCAATTTAAGCCCTAAGATTTCCGCTGAACCCGCAACACCTCCAAAAGCTGCAGCGATTAAGAACGCGATCAATATTTGTCGTTTTACATTAATACCAGCATATTGGGAAGCTTCTGGATTAGAACCAGTCAGGCGAGTTTGAAAACCAAATGGCGTATATTTCAAGAATAAAGACGCGAGAATACAAAAAGCAATCCCGATCAGCGGACCAAGATGCAGGCTAGACCCTTTCATCAAAATTGGCAAACGTGCAGCAGTTAATACCATGCGTGACATGGGAAAAAACGTATCAGGTTCGGCTAGTGGTGAGGGCTCATGTACAAGCCAGCTAGCTAAATAGATTGCAATGTAATTGAACATAATGGTAGTTACAACTTCGCTAACATTACGATAAGCCCGTAAGTAAGCAGGAATTAAACCCCATAATGCACCACAGACAGCAGCAGCCAAAATTGCCAAAGTTATATGCAGCCATGATGGCACCCCGAGCGGAATCAGTGCAACTGTTGTAGCACCCAGAGCACCAAGATACATCTGACCTTCAATACCGACATTCCATATCCCGGCTTTAATTCCAATTGCTGCTCCTACTCCACCAAGAAGTAATGGAGATGCACGTACCAATGTGTTGGCTATCGATACTCGACTTCCAATTGCTCCTTGAATCAAAGATCCATAAGCAATAAAAGGATTGGCGCCTGCAAATGCGATCAATATTGCCGCGACAATCAGTGCCATGAGAATCCCTATTAATGGTCTTGCCCCTGATAGGACAACTTCACCTATACCAGGTAGGATGAATTTCTCACGAAGAGTAGTTTTGTTAGTCACAGGTTCAATTCCTCTATTGAGTGTCCGAGCATCATCTCGCCAACGATATTAACGTCCGCATTTTCTCCATCTAATTCTCCCATGATCTCGCCCCGGAAAAAAACCACGATGCGATCACTCAGGGTTAAAACCTCACTCAACTCCGTAGAAATAAAGAGAACAGCAGCACCACGCTTACGCTCTTCTATAAGTACATTGTGGACGGCTTCTACCGCGCCTAAATCTAATCCGCGTGTAGGTTGGGAAGCTACAACTAAAGCCGGTTGGGAGCAAAGCTCACGAGCGACGACCACGCGCTGTTGGTTGCCACCCGATAATCGTTTTACAAGCACTGCGGGGCTAGGAGTACGAATGTCAAAAGCTTTTATTAAATCTAAGGCATGTTCACGGATTTTTCCCCACCGCAAGAGGCCTCTTTTTGTATACGGATCGCGTTTAAAATCTTTGATAATGAGATTTTCTTCAATATTGAGATTGATTAATAACCCTGTTTTACGACGGTCTTCAGGGGTATATCCCAATAATGATGGATCATAGATAACTTCATCAACAAGCTGATCTTTGATGTGGATGGAGCCTTTAGTCGGTTTGCGCAGCCCACTAATACATTCGGCTAATTCTCGCTGACCGTTTCCATCTATACCGGCAATCCCAACAATTTCACCAGCATTAATACTCAGGTTCAAGCCTTTAAGTGCTGGAAGATTGCGATCATTTTTACAATGAAGGTTTTCAATAATAAGAATAGGGTCTTGGGTTTTTAACCGTTCTCTTGGCTTTCGATCCAGAACCACTGTACGACCCACCATCATGTTTGCTAATTCAGCCCGGGTTGCGTCCTCAGTGGGGACCGTGCCAATCACTCGACCATCTCTTAATACCGTGATTCTATCCGTAATTTCAAGCATTTCACCTAATTTGTGACTGATAAAGATTACAGAACGCCCTTCATCGACTAATCGCCTTATGGTCATAAAAAGCTGCTCTGCCTCTGCGGGTGCTAATACCGCCGTTGGTTCATCGAGAACAAGCAGCTGCGCGTCGCGAAACAGCTGTTTAAGAATTTCCAACCACTGCTGCTTACCTACCGGCAGCCGCCATACTTCGGTTGTTTGGTCAATATCTATGTTGTATTCTTCTGCAATCTGCTCAAAACGTTTCCGGGCTGGTTTTAAATCCAAAAAGGGGGGATGTTCTGGAGCAATACCCAACACTACATTTTCCAAAGCCGTCAGAGGTTCTACTAGCATAAAATGCTGGTGCACCATTCCGATGCCGTGTTCAACAGCCTTCGCCGCAGAGGCAATTTCTACTTTTTCGCCATTTATGTAAATTTCCCCACTATCGGGTTGGTGTAAACCATAAAGAATGTTCATTAATGTGGTCTTTCCAGCGCCATTTTCACCTAATAATCCGTGAACCTCCCCGTGATGGACGTCAAAATTGATATCATCGCATGCCAAAACTCCGGGAAATTGTTTGGTTATCCCAACCATTCGTAACGTGAGTTGATTTTCTTGATTCAAATGCCTTACCTCCTTATATTCCCCCCCTCCCGATTGGGAGGAGGGGATAAGGATTCTTGGATCAGAAATTGAAGTTAAGGCTTAACCTCAATCTCCCCGGATTTCATTTTTTCCATGGTGTCCAAAACGATCGCCTGTACATCTTCTGGCATTACATCTGTCAGAGCAACATCCACGCCTCCATCCTGCGCGCTGAGTGCGTGTATTCCACCATCAAGATACAGTCCACAAGCAGAGGCTTTAGTCATTACCTGCGGAGAAATCATTGCGCTTCCGATAACAGAATTGGGACCCAAATTTTTCTGGTCTGACATGAGGCCGATCGAATAGATGCCCTCGTCTTCAGCTGCCGAGAAAACACCGGCATCCGCTGTATCTAATAGATGTGCCACAACATCGACACCTTCTGCAATTAAGGCCAGGGTGGCTTCGCGGGCTTTGGCTGAGTCTGACCAGTTGAGAGTGGCAACGTCAAGGACTTCAATATCCTTTCCACAAGTTTGGGCGCCTTTTTCAAAGCTCTCTCTCCCCTCCTCAGAAATAGCAATCCACTCACCCACGATATATCCGATCTTACCGGATTCTGTCATATTGCAAGCCATCACTCCGGATATATATCCTGCCTGGCTATAGCTCAACTTGACAGATGTTACGTTAGGGATGTCCTTGGTTGTTGTTCCATTTTGGAAAACAAAATTCACATCATCAAATTCCTCGGCGACGGTGAATAAAGCTTCTCCATATTCACCACCATGACCAATGATGATATCGTAGCCTGCACCGGCATACTGCCGGAAAGTTTCAAGCTGTTCATCTTGTGAGACTTCCTCACTATAGGCAAACTCAACCCCGCAGTCTTTTTCGGCTTCTTGAAGGCCTTCAACGCCCCATTGGTTCCAGGATTGGTCAGACACTAATCCGGGTAATAGGATAGCGACCTTGGTCTTTTCGGCAGCTGCTTCTTCTGGTGCTGGAGCGGTAGGTTGCTGGCAAGCAGCCATTAATAGTGCTATTACAACAAGCATCCCAATGATTAACAGTAGATGTTTCTTCATTTTTCCTTCCTCCATAATTAGGTTTCAAAAAATTGGTTTCCATTTATTACTCCTGAATTGGTTGTATTCTCTAATTGCACCTCCTTTTTAGCGGTTATAAGCGCCTCAATTTTGTCATCATTGAACTGGGCACTTCTAACCTAAACTACTTAATAATCGGACTCCTACCCCCATATATTGGATGATACTATCTGGGGTTTCATTAAACATAATAACTGAACCCCTAACTACCTAAATCTTCTATGACAATTCTTACAATCTCACCCACAACATGTTCTGCCAGTTTCTTGCCTTTCTCGTGAGAAGCATAAGTCGCTTTAAAGAGCACACCAGAATCAGGAATTATGTCAGCCGGTGGTGGAGTGCAATTTATACCCATAGTTGACCGTTGGAAGGATCAAGCTGGGAACTTGTTGTGCAACCATCTAAGCCAAACTTGTGGGGATGACAACATCTACATTTAACGGGAGATGGTAGCCATGCTGCTCCATGGAACCCGTAGGTAAAATGATCACTCGATTACTAACAGCTTCCTGATATTCAGTCCATGTAATTTTTTCAGCTTGCATTTTTCAAACTTCCTTATTAATACTTCCAAAAATCGATATTTGTGAGAATTATTTCTTGATTCCAGAATTGAAAAAGAATATAACTGCACGATCACCTCTCAAAATCTTTTCGAATAATCCTTGCCTTTTCCATTACCAGCTCACCTAACTTTTGCAGCAGAGCTTCTGAAGCTCTGCTGGTTGGAAATACGATGGCTATGGAACCATTGATCAAATCATAAATTCTTCCGATGGGTGCAGAAATGGCCGAAACCCCAATTACCCATTCATCACACGCGATTGCATAGCCTCTTTGTTTGATTTCTTTCAAGTCCCGCATCAATGACGCCATATCCATATGGGTATGTTCAGTAAATCTAGTAAGTTTTCCATCAACAAGCAGATTGATTGTTGTCTGATCTAATTCAGTTAATATTGCCTTTCCAGAGGATGTTGCATGGATTGGGGACTCGCTTCCGGCATGTAAATGAGCATGGATGGGATGTAAACCATGCAGAACAAACAGGTTAATCAACACTCCTTTATCCAAGACGCTTAACGCAACAGTTTCTTGGCATTCTTTGTGCAGTTCGTCCAACTTAGGTCGAATGCCATCGATTAAGGAACGCACTTGATGAACTCCACGACCAAGGAGCCAGGTATGTAAGCCAAGTGTATATTTACGTGAGTTTTGACTCTGTCTTACATAGTTGCGAGATACTAACGTTGTCAAGATACGGTGAATTCGTCCTTTTGAATAACCGAGATCATTGCTGATCTCGGTTATTCGCGTAAAACCACCCCTTGATGCCAAATATTCGAGAACATCCAACGTAGTGAGAACCGTCTTTAGCTTCCCCCCTTCTTGATCTTCGTCAGGTTTTGTCACAGGCCTATCCAATATCACTTCATCTTGGTTTATTATGATCGACCAATGCTAATTAATCAAGAAAGTTCTGAATAGTGGAACAATGTTCTATTATATAGATATTTTACCACGATTCGATAAATTGATTGCCTCAATTATCTTAAAATCCATCTATTTGCTTAGTGAAGTAATCCTCACAAGTTCCTTCCCTGTAGACATCAGTCGTAGCACAGTGAAATCCACCGCCAAATGGATATGCTTCGCGAAATGGAACTGGAACCACTTCAAAACCTAGTTTGTCTAGTTGCTCTATGGTTACAATTTCACTGGCCTCAACACAAACTGTCTTTGGATCCAACATCAGGACATTCATCGAAAGCCAGACACTCGAATAGCATAACGGAGGTGGCTTTTCATGCGCTGGTTGAGCTGCTTCAACAATTTCCCAGTCGTTCATTTTATAGAGATTTCTGTGTTCCAGAAGAACCTTGCGGATTGGATTGTTGAGAATTAAACCGGGTCGGAGAGGGATGAACGTGCAGTCAATATGAATCGGGTATGGACCACCTGGGAAATTCATCGCATGTATTCTCAAGTCCGGGAAATGGCGTTGAACCCAATCGATTCCTGATAAATTCGCAATAAAGCCGTGCTGTATAACGATATCCTTTCCAAAGCGAGTGAACTCTGTAGCATCGAAGAGCGGTTCCTTTTCGGTAGTAACAAAATCCTTGGCTGCGGTGAGTTTCAACCTGTCTTCGATTGTCATCACTCTCTTAAGGTAACCGGGTTTGTATGATTCATCGGTCAGTCGTGGTTTAGGGGCAACTTCCCAGCGCATATTTGGGTCTTCTTTTTAATACTGTTCAATCAGCGGTCGATAACATAAATACTCAAACCGCCGCGAGCAGTAAGACATTGTTGCTTTGAGCATTTCATTGCCCACCGTCACGATAACATCCCGGGGAGGCATGCAGCCAAACATACTCAGTTGTTCAAAATAAGGGGTGACAACTGGTTGGGAAAATTTCAAAGGGGGTTGGTCTATCGACTCGAGTACCGCGCTTGCGCATAATGTCAGCGAAATTATCCAATTGAATATTGGCTTTTTCCACAGTCTCCTGGGGACGTGGAACCCAATGGCCCTTCATATCGCTACCTATGGGTATTTTACATTCGCTGGCAGGTTCGGACGGGGGAATGAAACACCCATCTGCAACACCCACAATGACGTGTTTCAATGGATCCCACTCATTCCAGGAGTTTACAACTGTTTTTTGTCCTAGTGCTTTTGTATCATGTTCTGCCATTTTTTATCCTCTAAACTCATAAAAAAAATTTTGTAGAAATCAAATGTCTCTATTGTCTTTGTAATAAAGAATTATCTTTCGCAAAAATGAATAATAGAACACTGATATCATTAATGGTCTTTTATGACATTAGCCAATCACCCCCACTTCAAACTTACGTTCGTAAAGATCAAGTCCTAGAAAGCTCTCAATACTCGCTATCCCAGGAACTTTTCGAAGGTTATCAACAATGAACAATCTATACTCCTCCATATTCCAGCATACATAATGGATAAAGAAATCGTAGCGACCAGCAACCATAATCATATTTGTGACTCCTGGCATCGAACAAAGAATCGATGCCACATCATCAGGGTTAGCATTGGTTTTGAGTTTGATACCTATCACAGCAAATGTATTGAATCCGGTCTT
>SDBT01002981.1_pt1 | contig 29478 bp, 17 predicted proteins | sample 2277101 | NCBI WGS metagenome assembly SDBT01 (sample SAMN10404973, study PRJNA504765) | marine sediment metagenome | isolation source: marine sediment core GS10_PC15, 103 cmbsf | place: Arctic Ocean: Southern Knipovich Ridge | collected 2010
TTCTCGCCCGGCTTGAGCGCAAGCTTCGACCAACTGTGCTTCTTGCCGTGGACGTTCTCGATCTCCTTGACCGGATACAGGAACAGCCGCAGCCCCTCCTCGCTCTTCCGCAGCGTGATCACGCGCGGGATGGACGACTGCTGGTTGAACGGCATGCCCGGGAACTTCCCGCCCCGCATCCAGCCGATGATAATCCGCCGGCCGTCCTCCGTCGGGATGTCCGACCAGGTCTGGGCGGCGTAGCAGCTGCGGCCCCATTCGGTCTTGTGCGGACCGCTCTGGCGGGTGAACTTCTTGCCGTCGAAGCTGCCGATGAGGTACGTACCGTTGCCGCCCCAGAAGATCCAGCGCATTTCGAGCTTGCCGGCGGGTAGCCCGCCCTGAACGTCCCTGATAGGCAGTTCGAACATGTCCGGGCACTCGCCAGCCCCCGGGTGTTTCACGTCGCTGAGCTTGTCCCACTGCTCGAGGTCGGGCGAGGTGAAAAGTGCGTAATCGTGCCCGCGGAGGTACAGGACCATCACCCATTTCTTTATCGGCTCGTGCCAGAAGACCTTCGGGTCGCGGTTGCCGCCGGTGATCTGCTTGAGCACCGGATTATGCTTGTACTTCTTCCACGTCTTGCCCTGGTCGGTGCTGTAAGCCAGGGACTGGCCGAAGGTCTTTTTTCCGGCGGAGGTGTAGATCAGGACCAGCGTCCTTTCCTGGCCGGCCTGGAAGCCCGCGGTGTTGTTCCAATCCACCACGCCGCTGCCGGACCAGCAGGCCCCGAGGTCATCCGGGTAGACGGCCACCGGCATGTGCTTCCAGTGCATCAGGTCCGGGCTTACCGCGTGCGACCAGTGCGACTGCTCGCCGGAGCCCTTGCCGCCCGGGAACCGGCAGCTCGCGACGTTGTGATCGTTGAACAGGTGGTACTGGCCCTTGTAGAAGACCAGCCCAATCGGATCGTTGATCCAGCCCTTTTTCGTTGTGTAGTGAAACTGCGGCCGGTAGGTCTCGTGAAAAAGCTTCGTGCCGGGGTTGGACTTTTCAGCGGCCATAGCCGGCAGGCACAGCGTCAGCAAGACCACGGCGCACACGATTGTCTGGTTCATGATGCACCTAATCATAGGTCCAGGACGGTCTGCCGCTCCTCGACGATGGTCTCGACGAGCGCCTTGACATTCTCGATGGGCACGTCGTTCATGATTTCCTGGCTGGGGCCGATGATGTGTCCGCCGCCCTTGCCGAGCGTGCGGATCGTCTTGCGGGCCATCTTCTTGACCTGCTCGGGCGTGCCGAACGGCAGCAGGTCCTGCGTCTCGATGCCGCCCCAGAACACCAGGTCCTTGCCGAACTCGCGCTTCAGGTAGGTCAGGCGCATGCACGGCTGGACCGGCTCCAGCACGCGCAGGCCGATCTCGAGCAGATCGGGGATGAAGTCGGTCAGGCAGCCGCATGAGTGGAGGATGATCGGGATGCCGGCGTCGTTGTACGGCTGCCACGCGCGCTTCAGGCGCGGCAGGACGAACTCGCGGAACATTTTCATCGAGAACAGCGTGCCGGTCTGCGTCCCCAGGTCGTCGCCGTGATGGGCCACCTTGAAGCCCATCTCCACGACCTTCTTGGCGTACTCCACCCTGTAGTCGGTGATCTTGTCCAGAAGGTCGTGCACCACGGCGGGCTTCAGGGCCATGTTCGTCATGAACTGCTGGAAGCTCATTAGCCCGTAACCCCGCTCGTAGATGCCGAAATAGCCCGACGGCATGACGAGGAACTCGCCCGACAGCTCGTCGAGGTCCTTTTTCATGTCGTCGAACAGGCCCGGCCTCGTGAGGTCGGGCGCGTTGTAGCCGGCGACCGCCTCCTCGACGTCCTGGAAGAGCACCTCGCGGTTGACGTCGGGGGGCATGTGCTCGGCCACCTCGGGCGTGGCCGTCTTGCTCAGCGGATGGAAGTATGCAAAGAAGCCGTCCGACCCCACCTTGACGCCCATGCCCCAGGCATCGTAGACGACGTTGGCCTCCCAGTCGGCCCCGGCAAAGCCCATCTCCTTGAGCCGCTCCATCTCTTCCTTATCGTTGCGGTAGAACAGGGCCTTGTCGTGGGCAGACAGGGCGAGGTGAATGTGATTCTCCAGGTAACCGTCCAGCTCGCTCGGGTCGATACCCAGCGCCTCGCCGATCTCCTTGTCGCGCGTGCGGTCGGCGAAGGTTATCTGGCTGGGCAGGTAGTCGACGTCCTGGTGGTTGATTACCCGCAGGACCCGCTCTTCCTTCGTCATGGTCATGATTGCTCTCCCAGGCCCAGGGATTCTAATCCCCGGGCTTAGCACCCTTTCATCCTGCGAACTTGGGTCATCCCGCGAACTCGGGTTCGACCAGGCCCTGGACGTCCGTCTTGATGCGGAACAGGTCGCCGGCCTGGGGCTGGGCCTTTCTGTCCTCGTCGCTCAGCAGGAACCACGCGGTCGTGATGTACAGCTCGTTCAGGTCGCTGCCGCCGAAGCCCATGCAGGTAACGTTGGCGACGGGCATGGGGACCTCTCGCTCGATTTTTCCGTCGGGGTCGTAGCGGGTGACCCGCGAGCCGCCCCAGTGGGCGCTCCAGATGTAGCCGGCTGCGTCGACGATGAGCCCGTCCGGCAGGCCGGTGTCGGCGGGAACCTCAACGAACGTGCGCCGATTGCCGACCGTGCCGGCGTCCGTATCGTAATCGAACGCGAGGATCTGGTTGTGGAACATGTCGGTGACGTACACAGTCTTCCCGTCCGGGCTGAAGCCGATGCCGTTGGCCACCGCGTAGCCCTCGTCGATCTTGTGGACGGACAGGTCGGCGTCGAGGCGGTACAGCACGCCGTCAGGCGCGTCGAACTGGACGACGTTGGCCGTCCCGATCAGCAGGCGGCCCTGGCGGTCCACGGCACTGTCGTTGAACCGGATGGCGGGGTTGTCGGCCGTGGGGTCTGCGATGAACTCCGACGCGTTGGTCCGGTGGTCCCAGAAGGCCAGGCCCGTCTTTGTTGCGAGGATCCATCGGCCGCCGGCGCGCCGGGCCAGGGCGGTGACGACCACATCAGGTGTCCAGTCTTTGGTCTGGCCGGAAGCGGGCTCGTAGCGGCGCACGCGCTTGCCTTCCAGGTCGATCCAGTAAAGCGCCTGCTCATCGGGGATCCAGATGGGTGTTTCGCCGACTTCGTCCTGCGCGCCGACCAGGTGTTCCACTTCGCTCATGGTGCATCTCCTGTTTTGCGGCGGCCATGGGGGCGGGCCGCCCTGAGGGTGCTATCTATACCCCGCCTGAGGCCCATCCGCAAGCGCCGGCAAGGCCGGCGCAGGTCCTCACCGCGCCACCGCCTCCAGGATTTCCTTGCGCTTTTTCTGAACGACGTATCGGCCGGCCGCGAACATCAGGCTCTGCTCGGCGGGCGTAACGTCGTACCAGGTTCTTACGTTCCGCACGAGCGTGAACGGCGTGGCCGGAACACCGTGCACTTTCCCGTCACCCTTGAGGGCCTTCAGGTCGCGCCGGCTCAGGCCCAGGTTAACAAGCGGCTCGAAGTCTTCCAGATCCGCCAGGTCGTCGAAGCTGAGGAAGACCGGGTGAATATCGTACAGCCGGCACAGGCCTCGCACGACCTCGCGATATCGCCCGCGCCACGAATCCAACTGGGCCAGCGCCGTCCTCAGCGCCGTGGCCGACAGGCCGGGCGACGACGGGACGTTCGAGAACGGCGCGAATGTGCCGGTGCCGGCGTCAACAACGATCAGCACCTTTCGCTTTACGGCGGCGTGGTCGTCCTGATGAAGGACCCTCAAGGCCGTAATCACGCCGAGGTTGTCGGCCAAGCCGCCGTCGAGCAGGTGCAGATAGAGATTGAGATCGTCCATGTCGCTGTCGAGCGTGGTCGCCGGAATCGCCAGGGGGAAAGTTCCGCTTGTCTTCATGGCCAGCGACAGCGGAACGTCGGCAATGAACTGGTCATACGTCTGGGGCGATTTGTCGTGCCGGACCTTCTTCAGGCGGTGCGTGTAAGCCCGGACCTTGTAGAGCTTCAGATGATCCGGCGTGAACGGAAAGATCGCGCCGTTTTCGAACACGGTCGCGTTGGCGATCCACTGGGGCAGGCGCACCTTTGCAGCCGGGCGGCTGCGCATGTCGAAAACGTCGCCGAGCGTCAGGCTGGCGTCGCGGCGCTGCCCTTCCTCTTCGGACGACTCAAGCTTCCCCTGCCGCCAGAGATAGCCCAGAACGTTGTTATCGAAGGCCAGCTCGAGGTACTGCCCGCGGTTGTGGCGAGTCCAGGCCAGCATGCCGCGAACGATATCCCCAACGTACCCCGCCTCGAGATGCCTCTTGAGATCAGGGTCCATCCGCTCGGGCGAAGCAGGCGGGCCGTGGATCGCACGGGTGAAGGAATAATCCGCACGTGCGCCGCCGAAGTAGAGATGATCGTGCAGGCTGGAGATATACGCTCCGGCCGCCAGCCCCCCGCCGGAGACCGTCGAGAAGTAGTCAATCTCGGCCAGGAAGTTCTCCCCAGGCGCCCCCTCGGTCTCGATCGCTTCCAGGGCAAGCATCACGCCCGCGCCGAAGTTGGACGCCCGCTGCCCGCCGCCGGAGATCGCCAGGGCCACGGCGATCGAGCCATCCTGCCCGGGCCGTGTCTGCACGGACCTGTAGGCGCTCAGGTCGACCGAGCACTCCTGAAACCTGTGCTGCCGGAACGGATGCTCCAGCGACGCTTCATTTCGCGTCACGCAGCCGACGAGCAGGCACATCAGCACGCACCAGCTCCGCCCGGCAACCGCGGCAGCGGCTCTAACGTATGAAAGCTTCATTCGTTCATTCCCCGTCTTAACTCTCGCCCATGCCGGCACACCCGGATCGCGGGCGATATTGCGACGATTCTATCTCGATTTGCGGTCCCGACAAGCATGGATTCCCCCGCGAGAACCGGATTGAGCCTTCGTTTGCCGGGGCGGTTACTTCGGTAAGCTCGCGCGGTAGTTGCCGACCGCTTCACTCGTCCGAAGGTAGCGGTTGTAGATACGCAGCCGCTTGATCTGCGCGCGCGAGTTGGGCAATAGCTTGAGTGTCCCGCTGGCGGTGCCGGCGTTCACGGGCCTGCAACCAACCGCGAGCAATGCGACAAGCGCGGGTGATCTACTCACGGCTCCTCCTCATCTTGAGCCACACGCGCGACATACCCCCCGCGCCGCCAGCATCTTTCCACGCTGCACGCCCGGTCAACACAGCCCCCCAGTGTCCAGGATACCGCCCTATGGGGCAAGCTGTTCGATGTAGCCCCCGGTCCAGCCCAGCCGAACGCGACACCACCAACGGACGCCGAGCGAGTATGTGACGATCACCAGACCTGCCAGGATCAGCCAGTACACCAGAACGCCGATCACTGGCCCGATACAAGCCTGGTCGCAATAGGTCACAATCACACTGAGACTCACCAGCGAGACGATCGCCAGGTAGCCCCCGCTAACCCACCACCATTTCTTTCTGTCCACAGTGCGCCACGCGATACCAACGTAGATCAATGTGGCTAATACATACATCGCCATTCTGCCTCCGGGCGGGTCGGCGTCTGACCCCGTCGCCATGATCATGAACACAAACGCCCCAAGGATGCCCAGTCCCAGCAGGACCGTCCAGAAATGCCACCCTCCCGCTCTGCCGAACCATAGACCGAGCGACGCGGCTATTGAGACCAGAAGGACCGGTATCATCACGCCCATCGCCTGTGGCAGCTCATTTGTCTCGATGCCGCCTATGATCGCCATGACAAAACTCCATACGCCCAAGAGGGCCACGATTGGCGGCAGGATCCAAAGGAAGATCGGGCCCGTCAGCGCCCGGCATTTCGGGCACCGGCGATTGCGCGGGGGTAGGGGTTTGCCGCACTTGCGGCATTGCTTGAAGGCCAGGGAATCCGGCCCTGGGGGCACCGCTTGCGATGGCCAGACCTGCCCTTCTGCCGTGGGCGCGGCCTCAACCGCAGTCGACGGCTCGCCGGGCGGATCCGGCACCGACACTTCCGCACCGCAGCCGGAACATATCTCGCTTTGCCCGGCCAGGAAAACCGACACGCTCATTGCCTCGCCGCATTTCGGACAGTTGAAGTCTATCATCGCAGCGTTCTTCTTTCGGGTCACCCGATTCCGCCCATTCCTGCAGCGTCCCGGGTGACACTGCACCAAGGCCGCCCGTCGCCTGATCGGGCCGCCCGGACGGCCTATTTCTCAGCCTTCACGTCGAAGCAGTAGAGGTTGTCCGCGTATCGCAAGCCCAGGCGGCCGCGAACCACCACCGGGTGCGCCCAGCTCGGCCCCGTGCCGGCAACGCTGAACTGGCCCGTCAGCTTGAAGCCGCTCGGCGTGGCGGGAGCCAGGGCCACCTTCCCGCCGTTCTCGCCGAAGAGGTAAAGCATGCCGTCGGCGTAGCAGATCGAGCCCTTGCCGACACCCTTGGCCTCCCACTTCTTCTGGCCGGTCTTGAGGTCCAGGCACACCCAGCCGCCGCCGTTGTTCCCGTAGATGTAACCATTCAGGATCACGAACCCACCGTGATGGCAGACCATGTCCTTTGTGCGCCATGCCTCCTTGGCGGTCACGTTTTGGCCGCTGACCTCGAGCTTCAGGCAGATGCCGCCCTTGCCGTATCCGGTGGCCCAGAACACGTACCCATCCGAGAACGCGGGCGTGGGGACGTTGGCGGTATTGCCCGCGGAAAACGTGTTCGTCCACAGCGTCTTGCCGGACTTGGCGTGCACGCCGATGATGCCGCCCGCCGTGCCGTTGATCATCATCGGAACGCCCTTGTACTCCACGTAGATCAGCGAGCTGTAGCCCGGGCCGGTGAACGACAAGGACTGCCAGACCTCCTCGCCCGTCTTCTTGTTCAGGGCCACAATGCAGTTCTTGCCGCCCGGCGTCACCAGGGCAAGGTTGCCCACGATCAGCACCGACTCGGCATAGCCCCACTGGTGGGGCTTGCCGCCGAACTCGCTCATCTCACGCTTCCACTTCTCCTTGCCGGTCTTGGCGTCGTAGCAGCCGATCAGGCCCACCCCCGACACGAGATACAAGTTCCCCTCGCTGTACGTCGGCGTGCTGCGCGACCCGGGCTTGCTCTTGGTCCAGCCGGGACCCACCTCCGTGCTCCAGACGATCTTGCCCTTCGTGCTCAGGCCGTGGAGGTAAAGCTTGCGCTGCTTATGACCGGTGGTGTAGATCATCCCGCCGGCAACCGTTATGTTGGAATACCCCTCCCCAAGCCCCGTTGTCTTCCAGACGAGTCGCGGCCCGCCCTCAGGCCATGCCTTCAGCAGGCCCGTGTCGAACGACTTGCCGTCGCGATTGCCCCCACGCCAGCCCGGCCATTCCTGAGGGTTTATCTTCAGCACCGCGGGCAGTCCGGTGGCCGACTTCTTTAGCGCCGGGTTGGCGGGTGTGGGCTTCGCCGCGGGTGTGGGCTTGGGCACGGGTTTGGGCTTGGGCACGGGTTTGGGCTTCGGCTTGGGCTTGGGCTTGGGCTTCGGCTTGGGCTTCGGCGCCGGCTTCTTCTTTGCGGCGATGGTTATGCCCAGGTCGCCCGCGCCGGTCGCCCCGGCGGTATTCGCCGGACCCGCCGCCGGCAAAAGTGCCCCCACCAGTGTCATCACCAACAATCCCCACAGTCTGCGGTTCGAGGGCATGTTCATTTCTCCAGTACTTGCCGTAGCGGTCATCCTTAATACCTGTTCCGTGGCTTCCAACCTCCCTTTGGCCGTAATAATATCGCCCGCAGTGCCCGCCCGTCCAGCCGGATTCTGCTTTCCTGCTCTTGTGGAGGACGATGCTTAGGATACAATACCCCGCGGACAGCAGCGATATCTCAGGCTGGAGCCCTCCGGCCTGCACAGGAGACAGACCAATGGCTAATCCGAATTCGATCTCATCGCGCCGCTTGGCTCGCACCATCCTGCGTAGCATGGCCCTGGCCGTGGTCCTTGCCGGCCTGCTGGCAGGCGCAGCGGCGAGGCCGGCCCTGGCCCAGAAAGAGGCCAAACCCACGCCGACCCCCTGCCGGCTCCGCACGGCCGACCTCGCGGCCCTGGCCAAGCGCTTCGCCAAATTCCACGACGACCTGCCGGCCGCGGCCAAGCTCGGCGTCGAGAAAATCCTCGCCTACGAAGAGAACAAACACTTCGTCTACATCCGCGGCACGGGTGCATCGGGGGACCGCCGCATCATTTTCTGCAAGCCGGGCACGTTCGTTGTGGACGATCGCCCCGCAGCGGGGGCCGGGCCGTGGCGGCTGGTCTGCAGCAACGCCCCGAAGATTACCAAACGCGGGTTCTCCGTCAACGAGGGCAACGCCGTGATAACCGGCCAGGTACTGCTGCCCGATGGGGGCGCCGTCAAGCCTGTCGAGTCGGGCAGCCACACCATCCAGACCAGCGGCAAGGCCGGCGATGCTCGCTTCGTCCACGTGCTGCACGTTGGCGGCAAGGACTCAGGCGCGCCCAAAACCGAATTGTCCAAAAAGGACGGCGCGCTGAAGCTCAAGCTCACCGCCGGCGATCGAACGTTCACGCTGACCCTGCCGGCCGAGGCCGCCGAGCCCGGCACCATCGCGGTTGCACAGGGCGGCAAGGACGTCCTGCCCGAGCGTTTCCTGCCGGCCGGGGTCATGCCACACGGCGACAAGGGCGTCGGCATGCTGGCCGGCTGGGACAGGACGTATCGCAGCGGCCGGCGCCCGGGCTGGGACGTCGGCAGACCCGCGACCGTTCTGCAAGCCGCGATCAAGGACGGGGCGGTCAAGCCGGGCCGGGCCCTCGAGCTGGGCTGCGGAACCGGAACCAACGCCATCTTCCTTGCGCAGAAGGGCTTCGACGTGACGGCCATCGACGTCGCCCCAACGTGCCTCATGATGGCCCGGGACAAAGCCGGCAAGGCCAAGGTCAAGGTCCGCTGGCTGGTCACGGACGTGCTGAACCTGCCGGAGCTGGGGAAATTCGACTTCATCTTCGACCGCGGCTGCTACCACGGCGTGCGACGAGTCAGCGCCGGCGGCTTCGTCAAGTCGGTCAACGCGCTCTCCAAGCCGGGCACGCTGATGCTGATCATAGCGGGCAACGCCAACGAGGCGCGTCACTACGGCCCGCCGCGGGTGGACGAGACAGAGCTGGTCAACGACTTCTCCAAGACGTGGGACTTCGTATGGCTCAAGGAAATTCGCCTCGACTCGCGGAACCCCAACACCAAGAGCAGCGCCTGGGCGTGGTCGATTCTGCTGAGGCGCAGGCCCCCGAAAAAATAGCCCGCGGTTAGTAGCCGGTAGTCGGTAGCCCGTAGCCAGTACGACTCTGTCCTGCCACGCCGTGCAGGCGAGCCGGTGAGATTAGTGGACTGGTGGGCTGTTGAAAAAGTCCGCCGCGAGAATCTATCGAGCCCGAAGGTCGGAGATCCGCCTGTGGTGGAGCTCAAATTCGAAAGCCCGGGCCCCTGGGGCCCCTGGGGGGGCAAGACCCCGGGTGAAGCGTGCAACGAAACCCGAAGCCCTGAAGGGGCGCTACAGCGTCTGCCGCCCGGCACTTGCCGTGGCGCCCGGTCATGGTAGAGTATCCACAACAGATCACAACGGTCACGAGCCAGAAAGGAGATGCACCATGAAACGTATTGCGATGTTTCTGATTGTGGCGATCGCCGTGCAGGCGGTCGCGGCCGGCATCTGCCGGGCCCAGCGGAAGGGCGACCCCAACCCGCAAGACCTGGCCAAGATCAAGGCGGCCGCGCCCAAGAAAGCCACCGCCAAACCGGCCAAGCCGCGGAAGATGCTCGTGCTCTCGTACCAGAGCCACGACGGCGGCAGGTTCGCGGGCGAGAAGGCTATGGAGATCATGGGCGAGCAGACCGGGGCCTATACGCTTGTCTTCGCCCGCAACGCGAAGGCCGTCTCCGAGGTCCTCGTGCCGGAGAAGCTCAAGGAGTTCGACGCCGTGTGCCTCAACAACTCCACGGGCGGGGCCGGCAAGTCGGCCAACGGCAAGACATGGGTCGAGAATCTCAGCGACTACGTGGAGGCCGGCGGCGGACTGGTGGGCATTCACTCCGCCACCGACAACAAGGCCGGCGTGATCTTCGGCGGCTTCTTCACCGGGCATCCGTGGTCGGGGAAGGTCGGCGTGAAGATCGACGAGCCGGACCACCCACTGTGCAAGGCCTTCGGCGGCAAGGGCTTCATGGTCCACGATGAGATCTACCAGTTCGCGAAGATCTACACCCGCGATAAGCTGCGTGTCCTGCTTAGCCTGGACATGACCAAGTGCGCGGACAGGGGCAAGCGAAAGGACAAGGACTTCGCCGTGGCCTGGATCAAGACGCAAGGCAAGGGGCGGGTCTTCTACTGTTCGCTCGGCCACAACGCCAAGGTCTTCCAGGATGCCAACCTCCTGCGGTTCTACCTCGACGGGATCCAGTTCGCACTGGGCGACATCAAGGTGGACACCACTCCCAGCGCAAAACTGGACAAAAAGCCCAAGCCCGGCCTCGTCCCGGATGAGAAGCCCAAGCCCAAGGCCGCGCCCAACAAGTAGCCGGCCCTTCGATCCGCCCCGCCACGGCGGACGCAGACGCATGGCGGACTCAGGACAAGTAGCCCGTAGCCGGCAGGCCCGTTCACGGGCCTTTATCCCGACGAAGTCGGTATTTAGCCCCGGCCTATTAGGCCGGGGGACGGGGTCGCCTCACCCCTCCTCTATTTAGCCCGCTTCAGCGGGCTTACCTTCATGCGGGTCCAGCCGATCCAGATGCGTCTGCATTTATCCCCGGGAACCGCTGGGCCTCGCGAACGTCCAAAGAGAGAGGGATGTTCGGCCCTTTCGGCACGCTCAGGGCAAGCAAGATCACAGAGGTAAACGGTATGAAACGAACCAGCTTCGTAGCGGCATTCATCCTGGCCGCGGTCGGCGCCCTGGCCGGCCCGCGGACCAGACCGGCAAGCGCAGCGACGACTCGACCCGCCAGGCAGGCCGGCAAGAGGGCCAAGGCCCTGAAGGCAAACCTCGATTCGTTCGCCCTGCGTCTGAGCTATCTCGCCGTGAAGAAGGAGCAGTCTGCCGCAGCATCCCTCAGCACGTGGAAGGGGCCGGGGCCGGCGCCCAAGGGACACCCCGCCGGCGGCGTGCGGATCAGCAAGGCCCAGGCTGCAGCGATCATCGACCACCTGGATGAGAGCGGCCTGCTTACCCGCCTGCTGGACCCGCAGACAGAGGCCATCATCGATATGGCGATACTCATGCCCCACCTGCACGTTCAGGTGATTGCGGGCAAGCACAGCTTCCAGAACTGGCTGCCGATCGACCCGAAGGCCGTTGAGCTCGTCGAGGCGTTGGGCAAACTCCTCGATGGCGACGCCGCCAAAGCGATGGACAAGGTCATCAAGGCCCTCGAGCCGCAGCGGAAGAAGTGGCGACAGCAAAAGGCCGCATTGTTCGTGAAACGCATGAAGGCTTCCAAGAGGCGGCTCAATCTGGTCTTGACGTACCATCCTGTTGGCCTGAAAGACCGCAATACCTATCCCAACCTGCACCTTCTTTGGATGGCACCTGCCGGGGTCAACCTGCCCTCATCCATGATCGTCATGTCGAGGCGGGAGGCCATGGCCGCAATCGACGCCCTGGCCAGGGCCGGCTACTTTGAACGCGCCGGCGACATTACGGCGCGGCGGGCGATGAGGACGACCACCCCCTGGCCCCAGCACAAGGCCCCATGCTACTCGCTGACCGTCAGCAACGAGAATCGCGACTACCACGCCAACCTCAGCTGGGACCTGAAGATGCTCGAGTGCCTCGACGCTCTGCGGAAGGCCTTCGGCAAAGCCTCCGACGCCGCCAAGGCGATGGACAAGGTCACCAAGGCCCTCGAACCGCAGCGGAAGAAGTGGCAAGCCCAGGCGCAGCGCGACGTCACGCGGCGGCGGGTCTGCATGGCGGCGATGCGGAAGATGCAGAAAGACTTCCCCGCTCTGGCGGCCAAGTATCCCAAGGAATTGGGCCACCTGGGCCCGGGCACGATCGATGAGAAGAAGCTGCTGCTGCGTTTTCCGGTCAAGCCCCTGCCGAAGGCCGCGCAGCCGGCCCAGCGTGCGACACCCGCCGGGCGAATGAGGTCCCGGCCGCTGCCGTTGCAGCCGCGGGACTGCGGACTGTTCTTTCGTTTCACGATGCCGATGCCCATCGTGAACTTCCCAACCCCGCGCCCCATGACTCAGTGGCTCTATAGCAAAGTTGGCTTTTCGTGGTGGTGGATGTGGCCGAACAGGTCGTTTCCGTGGAAGGCCCATCAAGATCTCATGAAGATGGTCAGCCAGGCTCTCGCGCCACTGAACGACTTGGAGAACGCCACGATCGCGGCTGACCTGGCCAAGCGACCGAAGGGCTCGTACGCACTCCGCGGGCGGCCGGGGGTCAAGCTGACAATCCGACTCTCGCCGAGGCGAGAGGCCTACGGAACTGTCGTTGACCTCTACGCAACGAACCAGACAAAGAACGTCGCAGCCTTATGGACGCCGTTCACACAGATCATCGGTGACGGCAAACCATGGCATTATCGTGCACACGGTTCTCTGTCGATGCTGACCCATGCCTTCGGCCGCGACAGGGATCCGTTCATCTACATCAAGCCGGGCCAAACCACAAAGGTCGGCACCGTGGTCGTGACTGGGCTTTCGGCGGGCAGGCACACCGTCCGTGTCGCCGCCGGTCACCCGTATGACTATTGGGTCGACATGCGTCCCACCTTCCATGACGGCGCGCCCATCACTCGCAAGGTACCTGGCGCCTGGACGGGCGTGCTGGTGTCCGGCGAGATGACGATCGATATCCCCACGCCGGCGGCCGCAAAGAAGAAAGCCGCCGAGCGGGCCAAGCTGCTGAAGAAGACGGGCACGGTCTATCTGGTACTGCAGTATCACGTAGGCTACATCGGGGCAAGACCATCCCTGCATCTGGCGACCAACAGTTACAAGATTGAGCTGGTAGGCGGCATCCTCGCAAGCCTCACGCCCAAGGAGGCTGCGAATATCATCGATCACCTTGCCAAGGAAGGCTTTCTGGCACAGGCTGAGAACGTAATCGGCAAGGACATTGCCCCGCCGCAGGGCCCGGCTTACACCCTGACCCTCTTCGGGGCGGAGCGGACCAAGCTCTATCAGGTACTCGGGTGGGACCTCAAGATGCTCCGGCGCCTTGAAGGGCTCCGCAAGGTGCTGGCCAAAGACTCCGACGCCGGCAAGGCGATGGATAAGCTCCTCAAGGCCCTCGAACCGCAGCGGAAGAAGTGGCAGAAGCCCGCGGCGAAGGGGAAAGCATCATGAAGAGATATGCGGTATTGCTGGTGATGGCCGTTGCGGGCGCTGCCGCCGTGTCGCCCCCCGGACACCTCCGAATCAAGCCGGACGCGCCCTATTGCGCCGGCAGTGCCCCGATGGGCGGCTCGCCGGGGACGATATTGAACTTCATCTCAAGCGGGCGTCCCGAGGGGTACTTGCCCTTGATGGACACGTCGAACTTCTCGGGCAGATAGTCGAAGGCCGCGCCGGACAGCAGGTCCTTCCACTTGTACGGCTTGCCGTTGATGGTGACGGCGATGTCGCGGCAGGCGGCGATCTTGTTGCCCGGGCGAAGGATGAGCTTGTAGTCCTTCTCGAACCGGGCGACGCGGCGGCCCGCCCCGCCGGCGGCGGGGATCTCGTAGATGTAGCAGCAGTCCAGCGAACGGATTGCGATCCGCGCATCCTTGCCCGCCAGGCGCAGCGGCGCCGGCTTGCAGCACGGGCTGTCGTTCAGGTACACCCCCACCTCCCCCTTGCCCGGGTCGTACCGGACCTTCAGCACCTTCTTGTCGAACAGCCGCAGGCCGCGCGGCTGAATGTTCACCGTCAGCACCGCGGCCGCCTTGCCCAGCGCCTCGCGGAGTTGGCGGAGCTTTCCATCCTTGACGGCGACCTGGATGTTCATGCCGATCTCGTTGTCCGGGCGGCGGTCGCGGACCTTCGCGTTTTTTCCGGGCGGCTCGCGCCGGGCGCGTGCGCGGAGGCTTTCGATACGCTTGCGGAGCGAGGGGATGCTTGCACCGACGATGCCCACGCCGCTGCTCCGCTTCCGGGCGGCCTCGACAAGATCGACGGCCTTTTCGAGCCGCTCGGCCGCCCGCTCGAACAGCCCGCACTCGGCGTAGATCGAGTGCAGGCGGATCAGCGCGTTCGTGTCGTAGACCTGGTCGTGCGGCGGCATGCTCAGGATATTGAGCCACTCCTTTTCCGCCAGGGTCCGCCGCCCGAGCTTGTGCTGGAGCATCTCGGCGGCCGTGTAGTGGGCAGCCTCGGACCCGGGATTCAGCGCCAGGGCCTTGGCCCGCAGGGCCGCCGCGCGCCCGTCGTCGCCGAGGGCCGAGACGGCCTCCGCCTGGAGGTACGGGAACCGCGCATCGGTGGGAGCGGCCTGCGCGAACTCGCCCGCCTCCTTCGCCGCCTGCTCGAACTTGTACCGCCCGACCAGGGCGGTGATGTTCGAGACCGCCTTCGAGATAATCTTTCGCCGCTCGCTGCTGCCCACGTCATACCTGCTCATCAGCTTCAGGGCCGCGATGGTGTCGCCCGTGTGCACGCGGGCGAGGATCAGGGCCTGGCCCTGGTACTCGTTGGCCGGCTGCTTCAGCAGCTCGATTATCCGCGGGTAGATCTTCGCCTCGGACGCCGCGAGCTTTCTTATGCACCCCAGCGCGTGGGCCTTGTCCTTCGCGTCGCCGGCGGTCAGTCGCGCCAGCAGAAACGGCAGGGCCCCGCCCTTCAGCGCCTTGACGATCCTGTCGAGGTTCGCCCGCCGCTGGGCCGCCGCCCCCCCCCGCATCCGCCGCGCCGCCGCGATGATTTCCGGCGGCCAGCCCGGATCGACGCCCGCCCGCAGGTCGCGGAGGATGGCGTCGGCCCGCAGGCTGACCTCCAGGTCCCTGGATCCGGTAGCCTTGGTCAGGGCGGGAATCGCGGGTCGCCCGATCTCCCAAAGGCGATTCGTCGCGCGCTCCCGCACCTGGTACAACTCGGCCCCCAGGTCTTCGATCAACGCGGCGATCTTCTCATCAAGGTCTGCGTCGGCGCCCGGGGCGGGCTGACCTTGCGCCAGCACTATCACCATCACCCCCGCCATAACCAGGTACCGCGCCTTCACCATTGGGCCCATCATACTACTGGTTGGACGCCTCCGCCTCGGCAAAGTTCCCCCGACGACAGGCCGGTGGATGGTTGCACGAGGATGCCAACTCCGCTCTAATCCCGGCAGGCCGGACCCGCGGTCAAGGCGGCTCGCCGAGGCCGCCCAGGGAACACTATCATGAAATGTGCCGGCATCCCTCTCTGCGTCATATTCCCGGTCGGACTCGCCGGGGTTCATAAGATGCTTCTGTTCCCCTGTCGGCATTTTGCCCGATGACTTTGACGGGAACCTGGACCGGCAATGTTGGTCTAACACTATGGTGTCGGGAACATTGCACCTATACGGTGGGCTGCTCAAACCGCACCCGAAGAGCAGCAATTCCGAGACCAGGCGGAGAATTCGAGACACTCTGGCGCAACTGGGCGTCAAGGAGCAACTCCCCGTGACACATGAATCCAAACACCTGTTGATCGCCGCAACGGCAGTGGTGCTGTCGGCCGCGGCTGGGCAGGCGGCACCGGCAAGCGATGTGCCCGCGAACGTGCCGCGAAAGGGCCTGGTGGCGTTCTGGACGGGCGACGGCCACGCCAAAGACAGCCTCGGAAAGCATCACGGGACGATTCAGACCGGCGTTACATACACCACCGGTCGCCGCGGCAAGGCCAAGGGCGCGTTCGGCTTCAACGGCAAGAGCGGCTTCGTCAAGATTCCCGACAAGCCCGAGTTGGACACGGACCATGCGTTCACCGTCAGCGCATGGATCAATCCGAGCGCCTACACCGATGAGGGCGGCAATTTGATGGCCATTGTCGCCAAGTGGGACGCTGGGCAGAACCACGGGGATTACATATTCTACGTGAATACCGACGGCCGCTTGCTTCTGTCCGTCTGCGCCGGCCCCGGAAAGTCGGATAGTCTTTACAGCAAGTCTGTTGTCCCAAAGAACACCTGGACGCACGTAGCCGCGACGTTCGACCGCGGCGCAATGAAGCTCTACATCAACGGTCAGGTCACAGCGGCCAAGGTCTCCGCCGTCGTCAAGCGACTCGACCCGGCTGAGTACACGCACGACGACGTTCAGATCGGCGCCGATTATGCCAACCGCTATAACGTCGACGGTGCGATTGACGAGGTGGGCATCTGGAACCGGGCGCTCAGCGAGGAGGAGGTAGCGGCTCTGTTCCGCGCGGTGACCAAGCCACCGCCGGCCTATCTGCCGCGAAAGGGGCTGGTAGCCTTCTGGACCGCGGACGGCCACGCCAGAGACAGCGCCGGAAGGAATCACGGGAGGGCTCAGGGCAGCATGACGTTTACAGCCGGCCGCCACGGAAAAGCCAAAGGCGCGTTCCTGTTCGACGGGAAGGATGACTATGTGGCCATGGGCGACGTACTGGATTGGGGCAAGGGAAGTTGGAGCATCTGTCTCTGGTACAAGAAAACCTCATCCAGCACCAAGACCATGACCCTGCTCAGGAAGGGGCTAACGAGAACCGGCACGCCCAAGTACGCCGGTTACGGACTAACCACCTTTGGCAATCGGATCGAGTTCACTGTCTGGATCCCCTCGCAAGAAGTCACGTCCGCGGTAGACAACGCGCCCTCGCTCAACGAGTGGCACCACGTAGCGGGGGTGCTGGATCACAAAGCCTCCAAGGTGTATCTGTACCTCGATGGAAAACTCGCCGGCGCGAGGGCCCTTACAGGTGTGGGCAACCTGGACACGAACAGTCCCCTGGCAGTGGGCATGACGGACTGCGGCAGGTTCGGCTGGCGCGACGATCCCTTCGAGGGGGCCATCGATGAGGTGGGGATGTGGAAGCGTGCGCTGAGCGCCGGGGAAATCGCGGCCATCGCCGGGCCGATGGCCGGGATGCACGTTGCCCGCCTGGCGGGCGTCGACCGCGTCGAGATGAACGATTCGAGCGTCCTGAAAGGCACCATCCAGAACAAGCAGTTCACGGTGACGACGCCCTTCGGCAAGCTGGTGGTTCCGGGCCAGAAAGTTGCGGGTATTCTTCCCGCACCGAAGCCGAAAAACGCTGCTACTCAACCCGCTTCGCAACCGGCCAAGACGGGGCCTTTCGTCCATTTGCTCCTGGCCGATGGGCAGGTGGTCACGGGGCAACTGTCGGCCCGGGAGATTGTCCTGAAAGCAGCCTGGGGTTCGACGCTCAAGATGCCGATCCGCGATATCCGTCAGTGCGGCTTCGGGATCAACAAGACCAAGCCGGCAGAGCCGATTGTCTCCGGGGCCATGGTCACATTGCGGAGCCGTCAGAGGCTGATGCAGGGCGATAACAATCTGTGGCTTCAGTTCCAGACCGACTGGGGCAAGGTCCACCTGCCGATTGGATCTTTCCTGCGGATTGACCCGGCGGACTGGCAGGGCGCTCGGCACCGGGCGATTCTTGCCAACGGCTCCGTCCTGACTGGCAAGCTGGTGGCCAAGTTGAAGCTCAAGCTCGCGCTGGGGCCGGAGCTGAGCGTCGAGCCCGCGCAGGTCTGGGGCATCACCGGCACGGCCAAGCCCGTTAAGCCCGCCGGCGCGACAGTGATGCTGCGCGGCGGCGATACTCTTGTAGGCCGTTTTGCCGACAAGATGTTGACCGTCAAGACGGCCTCGCGTAACGTGAAGGTTCACGCGGGCGGCATAGTATCGATGCAGTTCGATGCGAACAAGCCTACGAGCGTGACGCTGTCCACCTGGGACAACAAGACGGTCAAGGGCACGCTCACCGATGCCGTTGTTGGGCTGGAGATCATTCCCGGCCTTCTGACTCTGAAGGTCCCCGCGGCAAAGATCGCCAACGTCACCCAGCCGGGCGCATCGGCGCCGCGGGAGATGCTCGAGAAGATCGAGAAGCTCATCGCCCAGTTGGGGGCTGAGTCGTACCTGGACCGGGAAAAGGCTCAGAAGGATCTCATCGCAATGGGCAACAGCATTGGCCCCATCCTGAAGAAGCACCTGAAGAACCCGGACCCCGAAGTCCGCCATCGCCTGGGAGAGATCATCAAGGCCCTCGGCGGCTAGGTGGGCTGGGCGGTCCGGCCAGCGAGGGCGGTTCGGTGGGCTCACCATCAAAGACAGTCACTCCAACGCCCGGCCCAGCGAGCGCAGTCGCTGGGCTTGGCCGGGGAGAATTGGGTGGCAACATTTGGCAACAAAGTGCCGCAACGATTCGTTGCCGATTTGGGGCCGGAAGAAGGCGTGGGCCTATAAATTCTTTTACCACAAGGCTTTAGGTACATCTCTTGGCACCCGCCCGGCCGGAGGGGTGTTGCGAATGGTTGCGATAGTGTTGCCACCTGATCCGGCTTCGCTTGCAGCTACGCCGCGACAAGTTTGGGCCTGCTTCCGGCTTCGTCCTTCGGACTTCCGGCTTCGTCCTTCGGACTACGCCGTGACAAGTTGCCGCGATGGGCCGGGCAGAAGAAGGCGCTGTCGGGCGGGAATCCCGGTTTCCGGGAGCGGGCAATCAAGGTAGAATCGTCGCAGGATCGCCCGCGACAATTCCGGGCAGAAGATCCCATGGAGAATGTGAATGAGCATGAAGGCGCAGAAGGTGCTGATATGTCTGGTTGTGGGGACAATTTGTCGCAGCTCGGCAGCGGCGACGCGGCCGGCCGCGGACAAAGGCTCATCAAATCCCATGAGCCGCCTGCGCGGCAAGAAATGGAACTTCAAGTTCAAGGAGTTCCCCATCGGCGCGTTCAACGGGCCGGCCGCAACTGATGCGGAATATCAAGTCTACAAGGAGTGCGGCTTCAATGTGGTGATCACGCCGCGATACCTTCATTACGGCGGCTATGACAAGGTCGCCAAGGCGCTGGACCTTGCCAGGAAGCACGGCCTGGCGGCGGTGGTGGAAACGTACACGCACCACACGCGGCCGTGGGGCGGCAAGGCCGGCAAGTGGTACCGGCATCGAAGCCACCATCCGGCCACGCTGGCGGAGCTGAAGTGGATCCACGAGCGTTACGGCAAGCATCCGGCGGTGATCGGCTACATGCTGGCCGATGACGTGGGCACCCTGCCGGCGCAGGTCGTGGCGACGACCAAGTGGCTGCGCGAGAATGCGCCGCACCTGTGGCCGTGGGTCTGCCAGCTTACCCTCAAGACGGGCAGCCTGGCGAGGGCGGGCAATCCGCTGGTCATCCCGCAGCTGTACGCAACGCTTTACAAGAGCCACTATCCTCCGGTGAACCGGATGCAGTATTACTGCCGGCAGGTGGACACGCTGCGCCGGTGCTGCCTGGGCCAGGGCCTGCTGCCGCAGCCCATGTTCAACGTCTCGACCTGGCGGAAGCCCGTCAAGAGCGATTCCATCGTGCGGTTTCAGGTGTACGCGTCGATCGCTCACGGGGCGCAGGGCATCTGGTACTTCACGTACCGCGACCTCGGCAGCTTGGTCAACGGCAAGCCCCGCAGCGACACCGTCGAGGGCGTCAAGGCCATCTGCGACGTGAAGTGGGCCGTGGCGAAGGAGGCCAATCACCGCGTCGCCGCCTGGGGGCCGGAATTGCTCTGGCGCGAGGTCCGCGAGATCTACCACTCGGGCAAGAAGGGCTGGGAGCTGCCCGGCGGGCTGCAAGCCGGCCCGGACAAGCTGATCGTAAAGATGACCGACGAACTGCTGGTGGGCATCCCCAGGAAAGACGGCGCCGCACCACTGGCCATGGTGGTGGACAAACGCGTGGACGACGGGTACAAGACCATAAAGCCCCGCGAGGTCGAGATCACGTTCTCGCAAGCCGTGAAATCGGTGGACATTCTTGAAAAGGGCAAGAGCAGGAAAGTTGACGGGCGCACGGTCAAGCTGACGCTCCAAGCCGGCGGCGGACAACTCCTGCGGCTCAATGGGACCGGACTGTGATCTTGCCGCTGCAGCCCAAAGGAGACAGCTCTATGCGAAGGTGCATGCTCGAAGTCTTGATCGCCGCGGCGGTGTTGGCGCTGCTTTCGCCCAGCCCGGCCGGCGCCGACTGGCCGGCCTACCGGCACGACAATCAGCGAAGCGGCGTCACACCGGCCAAGCTCAAGCTGCCGCTCTCGGAGCAATGGGGTTTCCAGGCGTCACAGGCGCCGCGGCCCGCCTGGCCGGCCCCGGCGCGAGAGAATCCCTACGGGCGCAGTACCAGGGGCAGGCCCTTTGCCGCCCTGATGACATTCGACCGGGCGTTCCATGTAGCCGCTTCGGACGGCTTGGTCTACTTCGGCTCGTCCGCCGATCACAAGGTCTACTGCCTGGAAGCCGCCACGGGCGCGACCAAGTGGGTGTTCTTCACCGAGGGGCCCGTGCGCATGGCGCCCACGGTCCAGGCTGGGGGCGTGTATGTCGGCAGCGATGACGGCTGGGTGTATTGCCTGGCCGCCGATACCGGCAAGCTCCGCTGGAAGTACCGGCCCGGGCCGGACGATTCACGACTGCCGGGCAACGGACAGATCGCCTCCCGCTGGCCCGTGCGGTCGGGCGTTGTGGTGGACGGCGGCGTTGCATATTGCGCGGCCGGGCTATTCCCCGAGCGGGAAGGCGTGTATCTGGCCGCGGTGGACGCAAGCAGCGGAAAGGAGATCTGGAAGCAGAGGATCAAGCAGGTGGCCCAGGGCTACATGCTGGCGTCGGCGTCTCGCCTGTTCGTGCCGGGCGGCGAGGCCGGTCTGGTGGCATACAACCGCGTTGACGGCAAGCAGCCGGCCGGGGTAAGCGGCCCCAGAGGGAACTTCGCCCTGATCGCCGGCGATGCGATTATCTCGGGCCCGAGCTGGTGGGGCGGGCAGATGTCGGTGGTGCGGCGGAACAAGACCGCCGCCCGCCTGACAACGCTTGCCGGTAACCATCTGGTCGCGACGCCAACGATGTTCTACACGCTTACGGACAGGGAGCTGCGCGCAGTCAGCCGCCTCGGCATCGATCTGGCATCTCTGAACAGCCGCAGGAAGGAACTGCTGGCCAAGCAGAAGAAGCTGACCGACAGCCCCGAAGCCGAGAAGCTCAAGAAGGCCATTGCCGAGATTGACGCCCGCAAGGCAAAGATGGAAGAAGCCCACAAGGCCGCCAAGACGTGGAAGCAGCCCAGCAAGTATCCCTATTCTCTGATTCTGGCCGGCGGCGTCCTCTTTGCCGGAGGTGACGGGGAGGTGGCCGCCTTCAACGCCGACGACGGCAAGCGCGTGTGGACCGGAAAGATAACCGGCAAGGCCTACGGCCTCGCGGTGGCCGGCGGCAAGCTCCTGGTCAGTACGGACAAAGGAGCCGTTCACTGTTTTGGGAACGGGGTGGCCGGCAAGGGTGTCATCAAAGCCGCGGCGATGGAAGCGTATCCAAAGGATGCCCTGACCGCCGTGTACGCAAAGGCCGCCGAGAGGATCCTCAAGGATACGCCCTTCGACAAGGGGTATGCCCTGGTCCTCGGCTGCCGGGAGGGACGGCTGGCCTACGAGATCGCCAAACGGACCAACCTGACGGTCATCGGTGTTGAGAGCGACGCCGCCATGGTCGATGCGGCGCGGAAGATGCTGGACCTGGCCGGCGTGTACGGGCGGGTCGCTATCCACCACGGCCCGTCGAACAAGCTGCCCTACACCAAGTACATGTTCAACCTGATCGTCTCGGACGAGACCCTGGTATCGGGCAAGCTTCCGCCCTCGGCGGCTGAGGCGTATCGCGTGCTGCGGCCCTGCGGCGGCGTGCTCCGCATCGGCCAAACCGGCAAGACCAGGCCGGGCGCGCTGACCAAGGCCAAGCTCGCCGGTTGGCTGCAATCCGGCAAGATCGGCGAAGGAAAGGTCATCGACACGCCGGACGACCTTGTGGCCCTGGTCCGCCGCCCCAAGCTGCCGGGCAGCGGCGAGTGGTCCCATCAGTACGCCAACGCCGCCAACACCACGTGCAGCGAGGACCGTGCGATCCGCAAGCCGCTTCAGATGCAGTGGTACGGCCGGCCGGGCCCGCGACACATGTTCGATCGCCACAGCTTTGCGCCGGGGCCGGTGTCGGTGAACGGGCGGCTGTTCACGCCGGGCGACCGCATCCTGTTCGGGCAGGACGCCTACAACGGCACCATGCTGTGGACCGCAGCGCTGCCCAAGCTTGCTCCCCGCGTCAACATTCCGCGGGACAGCGGCTTCCTTGCCGCCAGCGACACGCACGTGTTCGTGGCCGTCGGGGAGAAATGCCTGGGCTTTGAGGCGGGCAGCGGTCGCCGCCTGGAGCCGTATTCTCTGCCGCCCGCCACGGACAAGAAGCACCAGTACGACTGGGGATACGTGGCCGTGCGCGAGGGGCTGCTGTTCGGCAGCGGCGTGCGGAAGGGCAACTTCTACCGGCACGGAAGAGGGCCCTGGTACGACAAGGAAAAGAGGAAAGTGAACAGCGACTATCTGTTCGCCGTCGGGCAGGAGGATCGCAAGCTCAGGTGGAAGTACGACGGGGTCATCATCAACTCCACCATCACCATCGGCGGCGGGCGGGTGTACTTCCTGGAGCAGCGCGACGACCACTGGGTGAAGTCGCCGTCTCGCCTGCTGGACGAGTGGCGCGGCTTGGCCATGGTCGCCCTGGACGAGAAGACCGGCAAGAAAGTCTGGGAGAAGATGCCCGGCAACTACGGAAAGCTCTCGCCGATCTTCTTCTTCTGCTACAAGGATGAGATCCTCACGGTCGCCCGGATGTCCAACGTGTATGAGATATGGGCCTACAACGCCGCCAACGGCAAGCAGTTGTGGTTCAAGAGCCACAAGGCCACGCATTACCATCACGGCGGCCACCGGCGCAAGACGGTGATCGTTGGCGATACGCTCCTTCAGGAGCCCGTGGCCTACGACCTGCGCACGGGCAAGCGGAAGTGGACCATCATGGCGCGCGGCAAGTGCGGGTCCTTATCGGCCTCAGCGGACTATCTCTTCGGGCGGCTCGGGGTTCATCGCATAATCGACATCGCCGTCCTGGCCGGCACGCGCAAGGGCCAAGCCGTCGAGAGCCTCACAAACGTCACCCGGCCGGGCTGCTGGATCAATATTATCACCGCGGGCGGGCTGGTCCTGGCCCCCGAATCCAGCTCCGGCTGCAGTTGCGGCTACCCCATCCGCGCGACGATGGCCTTCGTGTCCAAGTAGGCTTAATTCCGGAGTGAGTTCTATGCGTACATTTACTCTGTCGGCAGTCATCATCGCGTTGCTTGTTTCTCAGTCCGGCCCGGGCGGGCAGAAGCACGAGTGGCCCAGCTTTCACGGGCCCAATCGCGACAATAAGTCCACCGAAACCGGGCTCCTGAAACAATGGCCGCAAGACGGCCCCAAGCTGCTTTGGACCGCACGGGGCCTGGGCAAGGGCTACAGTTCCGTGACCATTGCCGGGGGGAATATCTACACGGCGGGCATGATCGACAAACAGACCCACGTCTTCGCCTTCGACATGGACGGCAAGGGGAAGTGGCGGCGGCCTAACGGGCAGTCGTGGGACACAACGCTTCAATATGCGCTGTCATACACCGGCGCCCGGGGCACGCCAACTTACGACGAGGGGCGAGTCTACCATCTGGGTGAGCTGGGTCGCCTGGCCGTCTTCGACGCCGCCAGCGGCAAGGAGATATGGGCCCTTGACCTCTTTAAGAAGTTCGGCGCGACGACCCCGAAGTACGGGTTGGCCGAATCCGTGCTGATAGACGGTGACAAGCTCATCTGCCGTCCGTACGGCACGAAAGGCCAAATGGTGTGCCTGGAGAAGAAGACGGGCAAGGTTGTGTGGACCAACACTCAGATCGAGGGGACGGCGGCCTACTGTTCTTCCGTGATCGCCGAGTTCGGCGGCTTCCGGCAGATCCTGAGCACGAGCTCGAAGGCGGTCTTCGGTGTGGACGCCAAAACCGGGAAGCTGCTTTGGAGCGTGGCCCACGGGAATTACCGGGATAACAACGTGACGGACCCGATCTTCCACAAGGGGTACGTGTTTGCCTCGAGCGGCTATGGCAAGGGCAGCATCGTGGTGCGGCTCAAGCCCGTCAAGGGCGGGATCGAGGCCGAGAAGGTCTGGTCCAGCAAGCTCATGGACAACCATCACGGCGGCGTCCTGCTGCTGGACGGGCACCTTTACGGGTCCGGGCATATGTCGAAGGGGTGGTTCTGCCTGGACCTTCTGACCGGCAAGCAGGCCTGGAACGCGAAAGGCAAGGGCTCATTGACCTATGCCCGCGGCATGATGTACTGCCTCGATGAACGGGGCACGATGGCCCTGGTAAAGCCCACCCCTCGGGGGTTCCAAATCGTCAGCTCGTTCCGCGTGCCCAAGGGAGGGGCCGGACTGTACTGGGCTCATCCGGTCGTCTGCGGCGGCCGGCTGTACATCCGCCACGCCGACAGGCTCTTTGCCTATGACATCCGCGCGAAGTGATCGGCGGACCTTGCCTCACTTGCCCCACACAGCCGGGTCGCGGTAGTAACGCACGCCCATCTTCCCGAGGCGCCCGCCGTGGGCCTTCAAGCGGCGGCGGAAATCGTCCCAGTCGCGCAGCTCCTTGGGCGACCAGCCCACCTCAGCCAGCGCGATCAGCCGCGGGAACACCTGGTGGTCGACGCGGGCCAGCGTGCCCGTCCTCGGCCGGTACTGCGCCCAGTTCCGCCACCTGTCCATCCACATCGGCGCCTCGACGCCGAGAATGTGCCGCGCCTTGTCCGCAGGCATATTCGGCGGCATCGGCTCGAACGAGTACGACCGCGCCACGGAGACCTTCCCGTAGGACATATCGAGGTAACAGTAACTGGACGGTGACATGACGACGTCGTTTCCGCGCTTCGCCGCGGCCAGCCCGGGGCCGATTCCATGCCACGACTGAATGGTGCCGCCGCGCGACAGGCCGGCCCGGCCGACTTCTTCCCAACCGTACAGCCGCTTGCCCTTGCTCGCGAGGATCTTCTCGACGCGCTTGATGAAGTAGTTGTAGAGCCCGTGGGTGTCTTTCAGACCCTCGGCCTTGATCCGGGCCTGGCACTTGGGGCAGATTCTCCAGGCGTTCATGATCGGCTCATCACCGCCGATGTGGACCCACGGGGCGGGGAACAGGTCGGCCACCTCGCCCAGCACGCCTTCGAGAAAATCAAAGGTGGTATCTTTCCCGGCGCAGAAGATGCGGTTGACCAGGTGCCCGCCGATGCGCCCGGCCACGCCCTCGCACGCCAACTGCTTGGGGTATGTTCCCACCGCCGCGCCGCAATGCCCGGGCATCTCGATCTCGGGGATCACCATCACGTGCCGGCTCTTGGCGTAGGCGATGATCTGGCGTATCTCGTCCTGCGTGTAATACTCGCGGGCGGTCTTGCCCTTCGGCAGGGGCTTCTTGTCAGGATCGGTCTTATGCACCCCGTGCCGCGTCAGCTCGGGGTATTTCTTGATCTCGATCCGCCAGCCGACACGTTCGGTCAGGTGCCAGTGGAAGCGGTTCATCTTGTAGTAGGCCAGCAGGTCGATGTACCGCTTCAGCCAATCCATGTAGTAGTAGCATCTGCCCGTATCCAGCATCAGGCCGCGCCAGGGAAACCTGGGCTTATCCTCGATCTTCACCTGCGGAATGGCCAGGCCCGCCTCGCCGGCTGCCTCCTTGGCCTCAACGGGCGGCGGCAGCAGTTGGAGGATCGTCTGGCAGGCGTAGAACACTCCCGCGGGCGCGGGCGCCTCTGCAAGCACCCGGTCCCTGCGAACCTCCAGCGAATAGCCCTCGGCGCCGAGGTCCTTTTTGTCAGCGGCCACACGCAGGACGATGCAGCCGGCGTGGTTCTTCCGCTTCGAGGCGGGCGTCACCTCAAGCTTGAGCCCCACAGCCGCGACCAACTGCTGCGCCAGGTACTGTCCCTCGTTGCGGGTATCCTCGGTAACGAGGATCGCCGACTGCTTTGTCAGGGCGAACTTGCCGCCGGGGACCTCCATCTTCATGGGACGTGGTATGACGGCGACGGATTTGGCATGGTCCGTCTGGGCCTGCGCCGCCGCCGCGATCGATATCAGGGCTAGTATGACTCTCATTGTCATGGCGGGTCTCCTGTGCCAGATGTACCACCCAATCGCCCCGCACGCAAGAGCGCTGGCGACCGGGGCCGCGGCTTGCCCTGCCGGCGCGGGCGGATTAGTATTTCATCCGAAATCGAACATTGGGGCAGCATAGAATGAACAGGCACATCGTAGTGCTCGCATTGTTGCGTTGCTGAGATTTGGAATATCTGCCCGGCGCGTGCCGGCGGGAAGGAGACACAAAATGAACAGAAGCAAAGTGATCGGCGTGATTATCGTGGCGGTTGTGGTGATCGGAGCGGTCACCTGGCGGGCCTACGCGCATTGCCAGATTCCGTGCGGCATCTACGGCGACGATGACAGGCTGTCAGCCATCGGCGAGCACATCGTGACCATCGAGAAATCAATGCGGAAGATCGATGAGATCGGTGCGGCCGAAAAGCCCAACTACAACCAGCTCGTCCGATGGGTCAGCAACAAGGAACGGCACGCCGACGAAATCAGCGAGATCGTTACGCAGTACTTCATGGCCCAGCGAGTGAAGCCGGCCGACGCATCGGACAAGAAGGCCTACGACCAGTACGTTAAGAAGCTCACGCTCCTGCACCGGATGATGGTCGCGGCGATGAAGGCCAAGCAGACCACCGACCTCCAGCACACAAAGGCGCTGAGCAAGCTTCTTGACCAGTTCACACGCGTGCACAAGGGCAAGTGATGCGGGCGTCGGCCCGCTTCCGCCGGCTTGAGCGGTTTACTTGGTTTGGTTCTTGTCCGGTGCGTGCTTCTTCAGCAGCTTGTCGATCAGGTCCCGCTCGTAGTGCAGGGCCCGGTACAGGGCTATGTGCCCGCCGCGCTTGTTCGTGTCGGGGTTGAGGAATTCCCAGACGATTTTGCCCTTCGGCGTTACCTCGAAAAGCCGCCCGGGATCCGACTCGGCGATGAAGGTGTTCCCGTTCCCCAGGCGCTCGTTCGACCCGCGTGCCGGGGAGTAAAAATCGCCGGGCGGATCGGCCTTGTACTCCCACACGATCTTGCCCGCAATCGGGTCCAGCTCGATGATGCGAGTGTACTTGCGGACCTTGGTCGATGCGTTCTGGCCGTTGTCGTAGATCAGGATATTCCCGCTGGGCAGCATGGTGGGCATGTGCGGGCCGAGGATCTCGCCCGGGCCCCAGGCCCAGACAATCTTGCCCGTCTTGCGCTCGATCACCGCGATCGTATCGATGTGCCGCCCGCAGATCATGATGTTGCCCGCGCGAAATCTCTTATCCTTCTTGGCCGTGGGGCTATCCGGCAGGACCTCGCAGGTGTTGATGTGCGGCCAGTCGCCGAAGCCCTTCCACGAAGGAATCTGCAGATCGACGAGCTTGGCCAGCTCGCGGGCGTGCTGCTCGACCTTCCACTCCCAGACGGTCTTGCCCTGCGGCGTAACCTCCAGAATGGTGTCGTACGAAAGCTGCCGCCCGGGAGAGACGTACGCATCCGTGTGCTTGCGGCGCGAGACCACCAGCGTGTTGCCGCCGGCCAGGCGGGCGAAATCGTGGTGTGCACGCGTCTGCTTCTTCCACACCAGCTTGCCGTGCCAGTCCAGCTCCAGAATCATCACATCCTTGATGATGGCCACCAGGTTCCCGTTGGGCAGCATCTCAGCGTAGTGCCACGTCTTGCCCTGCGGGTAGCTCCACCGGTGCACCTCCCGCCCGTCGATGTCGATCAGGCGGGCGACCTCGGAGTTGCGGCTCGAATAGAGCCGGTAGCTGTCATCGCATTTGTCGCGGTTCAGGATCGTCACGCCCGCGCGCTTCTTCATCGGCTCTTCCCTTTCCGGCGTGGCGGCCTTGGGCGCAGCGCCGAACGCCGCCAACCAAACGGCTCCCATGGTGACCGCCATCGCAACAGAGAGGGATCTCGCGCGCACAGCTTTCCTTTCGACCGCTCCGTCCTTCAGCAGTGTAGGCAATCGGTTCGCACACGGCCATGTTTTATGATCTTGACTCATGGCGAACATGGTGGTTATTCTGCAGCAGAAGCCCTGAACGACAGACTTCAACACACCCTGACCGGGGAATATGCCATGAATTACGCCCGGCGCGGTTTTTCGCACCACTCACCGGGGATAGCGGGTATTTCGCACAACCTTTTGGCGCAAGGCCACAAGAAAGGGCGTGAAATCATGCGTGCGTTAGGTCTACTTGCAGCCTTCATCGGATTGGTCGGCATCGCGGGCGGGTGCAAGCCGAAGGTTGAACTGGCAAGATTCCGGACCGACTGCAGCAATGAGATTTCCAAGGGCGACGGCCTGGTGGCCGAGGGCGACCTGGCCAAGGCCAAACTCGCCTACCAGAATGCCAAGGAGATGCTCGAAAGCAAGCAAGGGCTTGTGCTGCCCAAGAAGGAGCGCGACCAGTTGCTGAAGGGACTGGCGGCCAAGCTGAAGTCCGTCGAGACCCGCAGGTGGTATGAAGACGCGATAGCCGCAGCCAAGAAGGCCCGCGAGGAGGGGGACAAGATTGGTGAGGGGGGGTTTGGGGGGCCGCGGACCAAGCCCTCTGCGAAAGCCGAAGCCCGCATCAAGTCTTTGAGGTCGCAGGTGGATATGGCCCGTGCGCGGGCCCTGTTGGACAAGGGCAACAACTCTGAGGCGATAAAGGTACTGAAGAAGCTTCTGGAGTACGACCCGGGCAACTCCAACGCCAAGTCGCTGCTTAACGGCCTGCCGCGGCGCGTCCAGTGGCGGGGCGCGCTGAGCGAGGCCCACAGGCTGTACCGCAAGCAAGAGTTCGCCAAAGCCCTGGCCGAGTACGAAAAGGCCGCCGCCCTCATCCCACCCGACGCGACCGTCAAGGAGAGGATGGTTGACTGCCGCTACAGGATTAAGGTCAACGAGGCAGAGCAGCTTCACCGCGCGGGCAAGCTGACCGAGGCGATAAAGGCCTACGAGAAGGCCCTGCTTTTCAGGCCGGGCAAGGCCCCCTGGATATCAGCCCGGCAGAAGTTGTGCTCCCGGGAGCTGCAATACCGGGCGCACCGGGAGGCGGGTGATGCGGCGCAGAAGAACGAGGATTGGAAAGGCGCCTTGGCCGAGTACAGCAAGGCGCAGAAGATCAAGGACAGCCCGGAGATCCTGGTGCGGATTACGCTTACGAAGTACAGCCGGTTCGAAGCCTTGGGCACCGCTGCCCTGAACGACGCGGATCCCAAGAGCGCGAAGGAGTACTTCGAACGTGCCAAGGAGGTCTTCGATACAGAAGAGATCAGGAAGCTGATCGCCGATGCCGACAGCCT
>SDBT01002983.1_pt1 | contig 29473 bp, 32 predicted proteins | sample 2277101 | NCBI WGS metagenome assembly SDBT01 (sample SAMN10404973, study PRJNA504765) | marine sediment metagenome | isolation source: marine sediment core GS10_PC15, 103 cmbsf | place: Arctic Ocean: Southern Knipovich Ridge | collected 2010
TTACTTTCGAAAAAATCTATTTCTGAGAAGTAGCCTATGAATACCGAAAAAAAGCGTAAATATACAAAAAAAGAAGGCTTGTTTGTCCCTGCTCGTCAGGTGAGTATGTTGGCTGCGGGTGCGCTTACTATAGCGGCGGTGGTGTTTATGGGGGGATATTTTATTGGAAAAAAACATATGATGGAGCAGTTCGTTGCACAAGCGGAGACGGATTCGTTTGCGGATCAGGTCTACTCGTCGATGTGCGCATTGTATGATGCTGATATCGGCGGGGAATCAATATTTCTAGCTGCGGAGGATGAGCAGGAACAAGAAGAACCATTACTGGGGCACAATGCCACTGATCCTGTTGATTTGTCCCACGCCTATGTAGGCCAACTGTTGAGCTATCATGTGCGACGATACGCCGATAGTTTTGTGCAAAAGCTTGCAAAGAAAAACATTCTACTTGAAGTGCGTACCAGAAAAAGTGTTACGGCTGGTGGAGAGGCAAAAGAGTGGTATCAGGTGGTTACAAAACCGTATACCGATCGGCATGAATTAGAGGTGGTAGTTGAACAGCTATCACGAGAAGAAAAAATTGAAGGGGCACACATAATCGTCTGCTAATAGCGTTATCTTACTGATGAAAGGCGCAACATGATTACCGTACTGAGAAATTATTTTAAAAGGGGATCCCAGATTATTCTCTGGATCATTATTCTTACGTTTGTTGTTGGTTTGTTGCCGCTGGCGTTACGTCAGGTCACTGGCTCTGAATGGGCAATACGAGTGAATGGGCAGGATGTTGGCTATCAGGAATATCTGCTAGAGTATGAACGATGGAAAGAACGCATGGCAATGGCTCGTGCGCAGTTTGGTGAGTATGCTGATATCTTACTTGCCCAGATGGGCATAGAAAGCCCGCAAAGTGAAGCGGTGCAGTCGCTTGCAAGACAGGAACTTTTAAATCAATTTGCTGATAGCATTGATTTGCAGGTGAGCTCTGAATTTGTGACGCAAAAAATGAGTGATCCTACCTATGTACTGCAGGCACTGGGGGATCTTGTTCCTCGGCAGTTGGTTGATCCAATGACGGGCATTGATCAAGCGATGCTCAAACGGTATTTGAAACATTTTAACCTTTCAGTGGATATGTTTGAGCGGATTGTAGAAAAGACATTAACGGATCGATTCGTAACCGATCTGCTGAAAAGTTCATTCTACCTGCCTCGTTTTGATGAGAAACAAAACTATATTGCGCAACATGCGAAGAAAAAATTCTCAGTCTTGGTGCTTCCTATCAAAAAAGTATTAGAAGAAGAGAAGAAAAGAGAGGTTGCCAGTGAGGCCCTCAAACGGTTTTATGATGCGCATAACCAGCGCTATACGGTCCCTGAAAAGCGAACCGGTATGATGTGGGAATTTGATCTCCTCTCATACAATATCAGTATCAGTAGTAAGCAAATTGAAGAGTATTATGAGAACAATAAGGTGAAGATGTTTATTGATTCACCGGCGAAAGTGACGGTGCGTAGAATTCTTTTTGCGGTATCGAATGATGCGGAACTACCTTCTGCGCAGGCAAAGGCTGATCGCATTAAAGGAGAGGTTGCTCGAGATTCATCAAAATTCACTGATATTGCCAAACGGGTGTCGGAAGATAGAGAAACGGCTGAATCAGGGGGGCTCATGGAGCCATTTACACGCGGTACGCATGAGGTAGCTTTCGATCGAACCGCCTTTTTGCTCAAGGAAGACGGGGAGGTTTCAGAGGTGATTCGTACGAAGGATGGATATGAAATCCTGCAGCGAGTGAACAAAATGCCACAAACGTTTAAGTTGCTCTCTTCGGTGAAGACAGATATTAAAGAGACGCTGCTTGAGAAGGAGTTTCGCATCCGGTTTTCTAATGATATGAGAAAGGTGATTGATCGGGAAGAATCATTGGCAGCGTTTATTAAAAAGCGCGGAGGAGCGCCGAGTGAGTTGGAACGGGTTGCCCTAGATGATACCCCTGCTGTACAGCATATTTTCAAGCTGCAACCAGGGCGCCAAACCTTCTTTGTGGATAGCAATAAGGGGATAGCATTGCGCCTTGATTCGATACAAGAGCGCTTTATTCCCACCCTGGATGCGGTTAAGAGTACGGTTACCGAGGATCTGCAGGAAGAGCGTGCCCAGGAGAAACTGGAGGAGCGCCTGAAAGAGGCCAAGAAAGAGATGGAGAATGCCTCACTCGATGCACTGAAGAAGCAGTTTGATGCGGAGGGCTTTGAATCTGGCTGGGTAGATCCACAGGGTGCGAAGGATACCGAGAAGCTTAAAAAGAAGGAACTTCCGGTTGATCAAATGTTACAGATGGAAAAGGTGGGGGCTCTTATTACTAGTAGGGGATTGGATCGTGGCTTTGTGGTTCGCCTTGATACTATTGAGCCACTGGATGAACAGGAATATCAAGCAAAGTTGGGCACAGATGAGCAGTCGTTCGAAGATCGAAGGATGGGGCAGTATCTGCAAGGTTTTGTTGATTCTTTATATAGAAATGCTAATATAGAAACGAACGAATCCGTCATAACCCTCGAAGAATAATTGACAATATGAAAACAAAAACACCAAAGACTGGCTCTGGCCAGCAATCGACCGTTGGGCGCGATGAATTGAAGCGCAAAGCATTAGAAGTTACTTTCTCTCAAATAGATAAGCAGTACGGTAGTGGTGCCGTAATGATGCTTGGTCAGAATAAAGATCTTGCAAAGATTGATTCGGTCTCAACTGGTTCTATTTTGATTGATGATGCGATTGGTGTTGGCGGGTTTCCTCGAGGCCGGGTTGTCGAGGTGTTTGGTCCGGAATCTTCGGGGAAAACAACGCTTGCCTTGCACGTGATTGCGCAGGCGCAAAAGGGCGGTGGCATTTGTGCATTTATTGATGCAGAACATGCGCTTGATGCGGCCCATTCAAAACGTCTTGGTGTCAACATAGATGATCTTATTATCTCCCAGCCAGATTATGGTGAGCAGGCGCTTGATATTGCAGAGATGTTGGTGCGCTCGGGTGCGATTGATGTTCTCGTGATTGATTCGGTTGCGGCATTGGTTCCAAAAGCAGAAATTGAAGGAGACATGGGCGATGTGCATGTTGGATTGCAAGCTCGCTTAATGTCGCAAGCATTGCGCAAACTCACACCGGTGGTTCATAAATCCAAAACGGTTTTCATCTTTATTAATCAGATTCGCCATAAAATTGGGGGATTGCCGTTTGCCAATAAGGAAACAACCTCGGGTGGTAATGCATTGAAATTTTATGCTTCTCTGCGTGTTGAAGTACGTAGAGTAGCAAGTTTGAAGAAAAATGATCAGCACTTTGGTAACCGTATAGCGGTTAAGCTGGTTAAGAATAAGGTGGCACCTCCCTTTAGGCGAGTGGAAGTTGATTTGCTCTTTAATGAAGGGATCAGTAAAGAGCTTGATTTGCTTGATGCAGCATTGTATTACAAGGCCATAGAGAAATCGGGTGCCTGGTTTGCGTTTGAAGGGGAAAATATTGCCCAGGGTAGAGAGCAAGCGTCGCAATATTTGAAGGACAATGCTGAGGTTGCCGCTCAAATATTAGATAAAGTAAATAAAGCGCGTGTGCATGAAACAGAAAGTAAGTAACCTTTTGAGTGAAGGAATCAAATAGCCTTGAAGCATACTAAGAAGGAAGCGTTGCCGTTAGTAAATGAAAGAATAATGGCGTCGCAAGTGCAGTTGATTGCACAGGATGGTGAAAATATAGGGGTGCTTTCTCGCACAGAAGCGCTACGCATGGCGAGTGATGCGTACCTCGATCTTGTAACGATTGCTGATCAAGGGAGCAATGGGGTGCCGGTAGTCAAGATTATGGATTTTGGCAAAACGTTGTACGAGCGTAAGAAAAAGCAGGCTGAATCCAAGAAGCACCAAAAAGTGATTCAGGTGAAGGAAATCAAGGTTCGCCCAAAGATCGGTGAGCATGATTTTAAAACCAAGATGAATCGTGCAATCGGGTTTTTGAGAGATGGCAAAAGGGTCAAAGTATCGTTATGGTTTCGGGGACGTGAAAATGTGCTCAAAGAGAAGCATGGAAGAGCATTGTTTGATCGTATTGAAAAAATGTTGGATGAGAGTAATTTGGCAAAAAATTTAGTGAAAGAAAAAGAAGTAAAAGTTGGCCAAGCATGGTCCCGCTTTTACTTTGTGAAAAGCGGTAAATAGTTACATGGTGTATGTATGAGTAAGTTAAAACGAAAATCGGCAGCAAAGAAACGATTTAAAATTACTGGTAAGAATAAAATTAAGCGATCACGAGCATATCGGCGCCATTTACTTACCAAAAAAAGTTCTAAAGCAAAGCGTCAATTGAGAAAGGGATGCTATATCGCAAAAAGCGATGAGCGTCGTATAGCTAACCTCCTTCGCTAAGGGTAGGTGAGTTGATTTCCTAACTATATGGGGATATGAGTTATGTCACGAGTTAAACGAGGTACCGTAACGAAAAAGCGTCATAAGCGCTTATTGAAACAGACAAAGGGTTTTTGGGGTCAGCGTAAAAATATCTTTAAGCGCGCAAAAGAAACATTAATGCGTGCGTGGGCATATGCTTTCAAAAGCAGAAAGCTCAAAAAAAGAGATATGCGCAGACTATTTGTGAGCCGTATTTCTGCGGCAGCTAAAGAGCGCGGATTAGCATATAATACCTTTATCCATGGTTTAAAGCAGTCTGATGTGCAGCTTAATAGAAAAATGTTGAGTCAGCTCGCTATTCATGAGCCGAAGGCATTTACCGAGCTTGTGCGCCTTACGCAGAAGTAAGACTCTTGACTTTGGCTTAGTTCGGTTACTAAGATAAGCAGCTGAAGTTAAGTCTAATAAAGGGATCTTGAAAGGAGCACGTATGGATGCATTGCAGCTATTGGAGCAAAAAATTTCTTCTCTGGTTGACCGTGTCAAAGCGTTACAAGAGGAACATGGGCGGTTGCGTGCAGATGTGGGGAACCTTGATAAAGAAAATAAAGAATTGAAAGCTGAAAATGCGAAGTTTGCAGAAGAGAATATGCAACTATTCGCAAAAGTAGGCGATTTGGAAAAAAGGGCGCTTGAGGGGAATGATCAGATTGATGAGCTTAATCAGGAAAAAGCGCTTACTAAATTGGCAGTTGATGATTTACTGGATCGATTGAAGTCAATCGACGTATTGGTTGAAATGCAATAATGAAGAGTGAAACGAAACGTTACAAGGTTGTTATTCTTGATAAGGAATACAACATAGTAAGCGATGAACCAGAAGAACATGTTATGGCAGCAGCAACCTTAGTGGATGAAACCATGCGGGGCTTGATTGCAGAATCACAACGTGTAGATCAGCAGCAACTGGCAGTATTATCTTCCTTGCAGATTGCAAGTAAATTGCTTAATACAGAACAGAAACTTACTGTTCGCCAAAAACGAGAAGATGCGCTGATTGAATGGACCGAAGACGCCTTATCCACTCTCTAAAAAGGCTGGTCAGATACTTACCATAAGCTCATTATTTGGTCGTGATGGAAGCACATATGTAGAGAATACATATATGCTTCGTTTTTTTCCGCGCGTATAGAACAATTATGATACACTATATGAATGTGGCTGAAATAGGCCGATTTTATGTTTGAGAGCAGATAACGATTATTAGGACGATGATGAGCGATTTAGGACTTATACTAATTATAACGGGAAGCGCGATACTCATATTGGCGGCGCTCCTGTTTTGGTATGCACAACGTAAGATACGTGTTGCATATATGAATTTGCAGGAATCACAGAGCAAACTGAAGGATTCTAAGCGAAATATAGAGACGGAGCGGCGCGAGGCATTTCTTCGGCTCAAGGATGAAATCTACCATAAGCGTAAAAATTTTGAGTTGGAGCTTAGACGAGACCGTCTTGATCTGGATCGTTTGCAGGGAAAGCTGAATTCGAAATACGAAAATATTGAGAAACGAGAGCAGCAGCTTGATGATTTACGGCGAGAACTTCAACAAAAAGAGCGTAACCTATCCCGTTCGGATGATATGGTGCGTGCCAACGAAATAAAGCTTAAAAATCTCTATAACGAACTGATTGCCAAGCTTGAGAAAGTAAGTAATATGTCGCGCGATGAGGCAAAGCGAGCGTTGGCTGATACATTGGAAGCAGAAGTACGGTTGGCGAGCCAAAAATGGATCAAAAAAGCGGAGGAAGAGGCAAAGCAGACAGCAAAAGAAAAATCGATAGAGATGATTGTGAGCTCAATGCAGCGTTATACCGCTGATCAGGTGGCCCCTCACTCTACTGGTATTGTCCATCTTCCCAATGAAGATATGAAGGGTCGCATTATTGGTAAGGAGGGTAGAAATATTAAATCGCTTGAACTGGCTACTGGTATGGAGTTCATTATTGGCGATTCACCTGATATTACTATTTCTGGATTCAATCCTATTCGCAGAGAGGTGGCCCGCAGAACTTTGGAGAAATTAATATCTGATGGGCGTATTAACCCAACTCGCATTGAGGAAACGGCGGCTCAGTGTGAAAAAGAGATTGAAGAGATTATTGAAGAGCACGGCAAAGAAGCAGTTCTGGAATTCAACCTCCAAGGAGTGCATCCAGAGATTGTAACGCTGCTTGGCAAGCTCTATTTTCGTACCAGTTTTTCACAAAATGTTTTGCAACATTGCAAGGAAGTGGGCATGTTTGCTCGCATGATTGCTCAGGAGCTTGGCCTAGATGGCTCTATTGCGCTTCGTGCCGGTTTGCTTCATGATATTGGTAAGGCAGTCACCGCGGAAGTGGATGGTCCTCACGCACAGCTTGGTGGTGATATTGCCAAGCGATGTGGTGAAGATCCTCGTATTGTGAATGCGGTAGCGGCTCACCATGAGGAAATTCCGTTTACTTCGATTTATGGCCCGATTGTATTGGTGGCTGATACAATTTCTGCATCGCGACCCGGTGCTCGTCGTGAAACATTATCTGCCTACATAAAACGGCTAGAAAAACTTGAAGAAATAGCGGGTACTTTTGAGGGAGTAAAAAAAGCATTTGCTCTACAGGCTGGCCGCGAAATTCGTATTATTGTTGAGGAAGATTGTCTTGATGATGAGGCATCGCTTATGTTGGCTCGCAATATTGCGCGTATGATAGAGAAAGAGATGAACTTCCCCGGGCAAATTAAAGTGAATGTGATTCGAGAAAAACGTGCCATTGAGTATGCAAGGTAAGAGTATGGAAACAATACGGATTCTTTTTGTTGGTGATATTGTGGGAGCTACCGGTCGTGAAATGTTTGCAAAGCATATCGGTGCTATCAAGAAGCAGTATGCCATTGATGCGGTAGTGGTGAATGGTGAAAATAGTAGCAATCAAGGGCGTGGTATAACTCCTAAAATTGCACAATTTTTCTTTGATCACCAGGTAGATGTGATCACCTCTGGCAACCATATTTGGTATTCTCGTGATATTTATGCCTACCTTGATCAGAATCCTCGCATTCTTCGTCCGGCTAATTTTCCCTCGGGAGCGCCCGGATCTGGGGTGGTAGTGATTCAGGTTAAGGGAAGGGGAGTCGCGATTGTTAATCTGCAGGGGCGCGTCTTTATGCGAGAACAGACAGAATGCCCATTGCGTGCCGCTGATTCTATTTTGACCTATCTGAAAGATAAAACTAATATCATTTTTGTGGATTATCATGCGGAAGCAACCTCGGAAAAGATGGCACTTGCCTACTATTTGGAAGGGCGAGTAAGTGGCGTGGTGGGTACGCATACGCATATTCAAACGGCTGATGAACGCGTTTTGCCAAAAGGAACGGCCTATATTACTGATCTGGGGATGTGTGGTTCCTTAAATTCGATGCTGGGCATGCAAAAAGATGCGATTATGAGCCATTTCCTCACGCAGCTTCCGGTGAAGTTTACCGTTGATACGTCGTCACCGTTTGTGCTTTCTGGCGCGTGGATAGAAGTAGATGTAGATACGGGTCGAGCGATTGCGATTGAGCGAATACGTATTATTGATGAGGGTGAGATAGCGTAAAAGTAAGGAGTGTAGTGATTATACTATGGGTGGTCGGTCTCTACTTTTTGTCTGCAGTTAATCTGATTTTGCGAAAGATGATCCTCGCCTGGAGTCAGCCGATTTTCTTTCAAGGGATGCGGCTTACGATCGCAGGAGCGGTTATCTTAGGCTACTTATACCTTTTTCGTCCTGCTGCTCTTCGATTTAAAAAGGCCGATCTAGGCTTGTTTTTTCAAGTTGCTCTCTTTTTTGCTTATTTGAGTTACCTTTTTTCAGTTATAACAATTGAAGATCTTTCATCAGCTCGTTTTGCGTTCATGTTTACTATTTCCCCATTTATTACCGCAATTCTCGCGTACTTTTTTCTGAAGCAAAAATTAAACAAGCTTGAGATGGTGAGCCTATTCCTTGGCTTTGTCGGCTTTTTACCCCTTGTGCTCGTGGGACAACAAGAGGGGATTGCGAGCGCATCATTTCTTTCCTGGCCTGGTTTGCAGCTTTTTATTTCGAATGCTACCTATGCGTATGGCTGGATTTTAGTAAGCAAGCTCGTGAATAATCGGGGATACTCTCCCTTTCTGGTGACTGGGATTGCTTTTGCCGGTGGTGGGATCGCTACACTGTGTACCTCTTTTCTTTTTGAAAACTGGTTTGTGGTGGTGCCGGTAACCGATCTTTTACGCTTTAGTACCTATCTGCTTGCAATTATACTTATTAGTGAGGTAATCGTATCGAATACCTATGCAACGCTTCTGCGATATTATTCCGTGACATTTCTTGCGTTTGCAGGTACGTTATACCCTCTTTTTAGCGCGTTGCTAGGATGGTTGTTTTTTCAAGAGAAGATTACGTATAATTTTTTTATCTCATCGGCTATTGTTGCCCTTGCTCTCTATCTGTTTTATATTGCAGAGAAGCGCAAGCAAATCGTGCCGGTGACCAGTAGGAAACTTTATGGTAATGAGTAGGTAGTGCTATGTGGTTATTGTTATTATTACACGCGATTTTTGCCAGTACGTATACATTGGGGAAGAGTTCTTTGCTGTATGCTACCCCGGTGTTTGCGGTGTCGATTCGGCTGTTTTTGAGTGCTGTTGTCCTCTTTGCTTTTCTTCTTTATCAAGGAAAATCCTTTCAGATTAAACGAAGAGATTTCTTTCTGTTTGCTTCCCTGTCCTTTTTCCTCTTTTACTCCTATATACCAGATTTTATGGTGTTGCCATATATCAGTAGTACCAAATGGGCCCTTATTTATTCGTTAACGCCGTTTTGTACTGCATTGATTGCCTATTTCCAAAAATTAGAACATATGTCGTGGATGAAGATGGTGGGACTTTGTATCGGATTTGTCGGTATGATGCCGGTCTTGATCCTAGATGGAGATACCAATGCTCTAGGTGGTTTATGGCGTTTTTCATGGCCGGAAATTGTGATGTTTCTTTGTATGGTGAGTTACTCATATGGATGGGTAATAGCCCACAAGCTTATTCGACAGAAAAAATATGATGCAGCGCTTGTGAATGGGGTAGGAATGTTGATTGGTGGTATGGCCGGGTTGGCGACTTCTCCGTTAGTTGAAAGCTGGTCTGCAGGCCCCGTCAGTTCATTTTGGCCTTTTTGCGCTATCATGATTCCTCTGGTGCTCGCAACTACCTTGGCGTTTACAATTAATACCTATTTATTGAAATTTTACACGGTTACCTTTCTGATGTTTTTGATGTTTGTGGATCCCCTTTACGTAGCCCTTTATGGGCGCGTATTTCTCGGCGAGCAGGTGAGCGGGTACTTCTTTGTATCGATCTTTATGCTATTTGTGGGGCTCTATCTTTTCTATAAAGAAGAGTTGAAACATTGCTCTATTGAACCTTGAGGCCCCTATGACTCTCGTTCTTATTTTGTACATGCTGTTTGCGAGTACCTTTACGTTCGGGAAAGCGGCGCTTACGTATATTCAGCCTATTATGTTTATTGGTATCCGCATGACGGCAGCCGGGTTGCTTTTATTGGGGTATCAATATTTCTTCAATCGATCAAAGTGGCGCTTTGAGCGAGAGGATGTGACGGGACTTGCCAAGATTGCCTTCTTTCTAATGTTTCTTTCCTTTGTGGCCGAATTTTGGGCTATGCAGTATGTGAGTGCGGCAAAGGCATGCCTTCTTTATAATCTCTCTCCTTTTATCACTGCCTTATTTACCTATTGGTTTTTCAAAGAACGATTAACCGGCAAGCAGTGGGTTGGTCTTGGGATAGGTATGCTTGGTTTTATTCCTATTTTGGCAAACCAAATGCCAGCTGAGGCATTTACAACACATATAGGGTTTCTTTCTATGCCTGAGTTGGTACTGCTTGTGGCGGTTGCGTCTGCATGCTACGGCTGGATTACCACGAAACAGTTGGTGGTGGTTCGTGGGTACTCAACGATTATGGTGAACGGTATTACCATGCTGGGTGGGGGGTTTTTGGCTATTTTATCCGCATTTTTATTTGAAACATCACCATGGATTCGAGCCGCGGCCGATCCTTCCTGGGGACTTACTCCGGTAGTCTATGCGCGTTGGGCGGTGTTTGGGTATACCGTATTTCTGATTATTATTGCGAATGTGATCTGCTTTAATCTCTACAGTTGGCTGATGCATCGCTATTCAATAACCTTTATTTCATTTGCGGGGTTTACTACACCGCTTTTTGCAGCGCTCTTTGATCTACTTTATTTTGGTCAGAGAGTATCGATGAGCTTTTTCACCACGATAGGGTTGGTGGGGATAGGTATCTATATTTTCTACCAAGATGAATTAAAAAACAGTTAATAAATCCTTCCAGGGAAAGCCTGAAAAAATCTATTAACTGTTTTTTATATTTTGTAACGCTCTTAACGTGGGCGACGAGCCATACGGCGTTTTCTTGTACCGCCAGTTGCGGTTTTTCTTTTTGCTGTTTTGCGTTTTGCCGTCTTACGTTTGGTTGTTTTGCGCTTTGCCGTTTTTCTCTTAGTTGTTTTACGCTTTGCTGGCTTACGCTTAGCAGTTGTTTTTTTCTTAGCTGTTTTACGTTTAGCAGGCTTGCGTTTTGCTGTTTTACGTTTGGTTGTTTTTTTCTTAGCTGTTTTGCGCTTTGCAGGCTTACGCTTGGCAGTAGTTTTTTTCTTAGCTGTTTTACGTTTTGCAGGCTTGCGTTTAGCGGTTGTTTTTTTCTTGGCTGTTTTGCGTTTTGCTGGCTTACGCTTTGCAGTAGTTTTACGCTTTACTGTTTTGCGTTTTGCTGGCTTACGCTTTGCAGTAGTTTTTTTCTTGGCTGGTTTGCGCTTTGCGGTGCTTTTTTTTGCACTGCGTTTTTTCTTGAGAGCCATGGTCATCTCCTTTTTTGGGTTATATATCACTTTGTGCTTTGAATTTCACTATTTCCTACTCTTAAGGCTACACAATTTTGTTCCCAGGAATCAATACTTGGGCAAAAAAAATCATTAGTAGTCAAATTTTTGTCGAATTTTATGGTTTTTTTGCCTAGAGGCTCATCTTTCAAATGACCGATCTGTGGGGCCTTTTTTAATTACTTATAAAATAAATATACTGTAGTTACAAGTTTTATTTTATTTCCCTGGTTTACAACAGATTTTGAGCTTTTGGGCGAGATACTGTATGGTTAAAAACATACTTGTTTACGAAAAGGATCACATGAAAACACTGCCAAATATTACGAAAGATTTTCAGGATTGGTATAACGAAATAATTTACCAGGCGGAGCTAGTTGACCAATCTCCCGTGCGAGGTTCGGTGGTGATCCGACCATACGGATATGCCGTATGGGAGCTGATAAAGAATGATTTAAATGATCGGATTGTAAGGACAGGGCATCAGAATGCTTCGTTTCCGCTCTTGATTCCGGAGTCATTTTTAAAGAGAGAGGCCGCGCATGTGGAGGGATTTGCTCCAGAACTGGCGGTGGTCACCCATGCAGGGGGAAAAAAACTTGAGGAACCGCTGATAATCCGTCCCACTTCAGAGACGATGATTCATCACATGTTTGCTCGTTGGATCAAATCCTGGCGTGATTTACCCCTGAAGATTAATCAGTGGGCCAATATAGTTCGCTGGGAGAAACGTACCCGCCCATTTCTCCGTACCACGGAGTTTTTCTGGCAGGAGGGGCACACGGCCCATGCCACGTATGATGAGGCGCATGAAGAGGTTCTCACCATGCTTAATGAGTACGTTGATTTAGCCCACTCAGTGCTTGCCATTCCGGTGGTGACTGGCCTGAAATCAGAGAGTGAAAAATTTCCAGGAGCAGAAAAAACATATACATTTGAAGGGTTTATGCCTGATGGCAAAGCGCTACAAATGGGAACATCCCATCTACTTTCTCAGAATTTTGCCAAAGTATTTGATATGAAATTCCAAGATCGGGAAGAAAAATTGGTCTATCCATATCTGACCAGTTGGGGAACAACTACCCGCCTTATTGGGGCGGTGGTAATGGTTCATGGGGACGATAAGGGGCTTGTGTTTCCGCCAAAGGTTGCGCCGATTCAGGCGGTTATTGTGCCTATTTTAAAGAAGAATGCTGATAATCAGGAGGTCATTCAGGCTGCGCAAGCTATGGCTGATCAGTTGAAAGCTGATGGTATTCGGGTGCTTGTGGATGCGGACGATACTAAAACGCCGGGTGCTAAATTTTACCATTGGGAGATGAAAGGAGTGCCGCTGCGCATTGAGATTGGTCCTCGAGACTTAAAAGAGAGCGTGGCGATTGTGGTTGATCGGCTAGGATTAGCCAAATCAACCGTTCCTTTAGACGAGATGACACAGCATGTTTCGCAGCTGCTCTCAACAATTCAAAAAACGATGCTTGAGCGCGCCACCCAAAAACGGGATGCGTTGTGGTTCAAGGAGGCGAAGCTTTCTGAGTTTGGCAAAAAGCTGCAATCGCAGAACGGGTTTTATCAAACAGGCTGGTGTGGTGACGCGGCATGTGAAGTAAAGCTTAAGGAGTATCAGGCAACCATTCGCTGTCTACTTGATGAGAAACTGTTTGATCAATGTTTTGCGTGCACTAAGCCGAGCAAGCAAGATGTGCTTGTTGCTAAGGCGTATTAATACCTACGCTGCCCCTGCTTTTTTGGTGATCTCATAACACGCCTTGATCGGGCACGTTCTATTTTTATGTCTGCTATGCCGTCTTTTCCTTCAAATACGAATGATAGGTGATAGGTGGCATTGGGATCGGTAAACTTTATGCCGTCTCGCTCCCAGCCAAGCATTGGTGCAAATTTAAAGATCTTCCCTCGTTGGGCGATGATGAAAACGTTTTTGTTGTTTTTATCTTTAAAATTAAAGAATATTTCGAGATTAAACTCGCTTTCTTCGTTGTTCACCACCTGTTTTTCAATTCTCTTTCGAGAGTGGGCAGGGATGATGATTGGAAAGGCCAATGGTGCGCTTTCAGTTTTAACACGTGGCATTGGCCGTGGCGGCACGGTTGGCACTCGTTGTAGGTAAGCTAATTCTTTGCCGACGAAGGTTATTGGATTCGGAGTATTGTTTACGATTTCACTTAAGATGAGTTCATAGCCATAGCTGATGGTGGATGAGGTGAGTACGGTTAAAAGTAGTACGTATAGTTCATTTCTTTTCATAATATCCTCTTAATTTGTTTGAACAGCTCTTGGTCCGCCCCCAGTGGTCGAGATTTCATGCCCCATGATCTCAACCGCAGTTTTTTGTAGGCTAAGGCCTTTGAGATTAACATCGAGTGTATAGATGAAGTTTTGGTTTATTCGTTGACTTAACCGTTGCACAATAGTACCTTCGGCGTCTCTCAGAATAATATAGAGTTCAGTAAATTCCCGTCCTTTGGGATCTTCTCGAAAACCGGGTCCTCCTTTTAAAACGCGTCGTACTAATTTCAGTTCAACCAAAACGGCTTGGCTTGGTTTGTTGGGATTTCTAAACGAGAGGGTAGTTGGAGGGATTAACGGCATATTGGGTTGGGAGCTGCCGAACCGATCAATCATTACCGGCCGCATTTTTCCAAGCATGCCAGGCAATGGAAGCTTTTCCCATTCAATTTGATGGACGGTCTTATTATTGATTTTATTGAGACGTAGCTCGGCACCTTGTGCGCTGCCTGCTATGGCGATGATGGCGAGAAGGAGGAATTTGAGGTTCTTCATACCGGTTCCTTTGAATGTGGGTTATTAATCTTCTTCATCGCCCAGTATACTCACTTTGATGCTTGAAAACCAAGGGTTGTCAGATGGGGTTATATTTTTTCTGTTCCTGTTGCTCTCAGATCATGCTACAATGCGCGCATATCAAAAAGGAGCATGATGACGGTTGCGGACCTGATTACCAAATTCGAATCCTATCTTTTAACGGAGAAACGAGTAGCAGAGAACACCTTTGTTGCCTATAAGCGGGATTTGCGTCAATTTACGAATTTTTTAGAGCGTGAAGGATTGGCCAGCCTGGAGGTGGTGGAGCCAGCCCATTTAAGCGATTTTATAGCCTTCTTGCGTGATGCGAATCTTTCCATACGCTCTGTTGCGCGAAAAATTGCGGCCTTGAAGGGATTTTACACGTATGTGGAGCAGTTTGGTATTACCAACCATGCTAAAGAGTTGACGATGCCGAAATTGCCGCATCGGTTGCCAGAGTATCTTTCTGAGGCTGAGATTGAGCAAATGTTTGATGCAGCATCACAAGATGAGTCGCCTATTGGTAAGCGTAATATGGTGATGCTCTACACGATGTATGTGACGGGGATGCGCGTGAGTGAGCTCGTGAACTTGAAAGTGGGGAACGTGCAATGCGATTCGGGTTATATACGAGTGGATGGTAAAGGGGGCAAACAGCGCATGATCCCCATCCCTGAGGTGATGATTTCCATGCTGGTGACGTATATTAATCATGATCGAGGAACGCTTCTGAAAAAACATGGAACAACGGAACACCTTTTTCCTATTTTCTATGGGGGCAAACTACGCCCAATATCTCGCCAAGCGTTTTGGTTTATCGTAAAACAGTTGTGGAGAAAAGCAGGGATCAAACGTCCGGTTTCTCCTCATACACTGCGCCATTCATTTGCAACACATATGCTCAAAAAGGGAGCGGATATGAGATCGTTGCAGATTTTGTTGGGGCACGAACATCTTTCAACGGTACAAGCGTATACGCATGTGGATACCAGTTATTTACGTACAATTTATGATAAAAAACATCCGCGTTCGAAATGATAAAACATTGATAAATTCTGCAAAAATAGTAGTATAAGCAAGTCATTTTTGTTTGTTGAATCGCTGGAGTTTTTATGGAAAATAAATTCGTTGTTGGGCAGAAGTCTCTCTTAGCTGTGTTGTCTTCTATGCAGCCGATCTGTAATAGACGCACTACGTTGGATGTAACCACCTCTATTCTATTTCAGGTGGGACATAAAGAGTTGGTATTAAAAAGTACTGATTTGGAAATAAGCTTGCAATCGAGTTATCAGCTTTCACAAAGCGATATGAGTGAAACGAAGATGTTTCTCGTTTCGGGCAAACGGCTCTTTGATTTGGTAAAAGAGCTTGAGGGGGACATAGATTTTACGCTCACTGATACGCAGCTTCATTTGAAAGCAGGAGGAGTGAAGCTTGCTTTGAACATAAAGGATCCAGAGCAATTTCCTCCATTTCCGGAGCGCATAGAAAACCTTATGCAGATTGATGCGAAATTTATGTTGGGGATGCTCAATAAGGTTGCCTTTTTAATTCCGCAAAATAATGCAAATCCAGCGCTTAATGGCCTACTTTTCGAGATTTCAAACTCTACGCTGAAAATGACGACCACTGATGGCCACTGTTTGGCGCAAGTGTATTCTAAAAAATACTCCCTTGATGAATCAAAAACCTGGCTACTGCCACGCCGTGCTGTATTTGAAATCAAAAAGATTTTGGAAGGATTGGATGAGCAGTCGCTCTTTATTGGAACGTGCGGCAATCAGCTGGTGGTATCTGGCGAATCATTTAATTTTTTTACCAAGCTGTTGGGAGACAAGTTTCCTGAATATAAGGGAATACTCAACAAGCAATCCTTTATTCCTGCTAAAGTGGATCGTTCCCATCTGGTTAAAACATTACGTCGTTCGGCCTGCTTGCTCTCGGGACAGTTTATTGCTACCAACTTTGGGTTTTCTCGCGATAGTTTAAAGGTTTCAATACAAAACAAAGAAGTGGGCAGGCTTGATGAAGAACTGCCATTATCTGATTTTACTGGGGAAACAATGGATATGCGCTTTTATGCTCCCTATCTTTTGAGTGGCCTGCAAGTGTTTTCAGAAGATAATGTGCAATTTTATCTTAAGAATAGTACGAAGCCGATCATTTTCGAATCGAACGACAAAGAGTATAACGTGGTTTATTTGGTGATGCCGGTAGCCCAAACGAGTGGTCAATAATGTGGGAATACAACTTTCACATATTCATCTAAAACATTTTCGATGCTTTGATCAGTTTGATCTTGATTTTGAGGGACCGCTGGTTCTTTTGGAGGGGGCAAATGGTATTGGAAAAACCTCTATTCTAGAGGCCCTTCATTATGCTTGTTATTTGCGCTCATTCCGGACGCGTACCACGAAAGAGCTTATCTCTTTTGGGAAAGAGGGGTTTTTTATCAAGGTTGCTATGCATGGTGAATCCCAACTGACCCACACTATTCGGGTGGGCTTTTCTCACAACAAACGGCTGGTGAAAGTTGATCAGCAGACGGTATCTTCCTATAAAGATTTGATGACCTACTATAAAGTGCTGAGCGTTACCGAAGATGATCTTCAGATTGTGCAAGGAGGACCGCAGGAACGGCGTATGTTATTAGATCAGTTTTTATTATTAACCGATCAGAATTACGGACACCTTGTGCGCATCTATCGGCAACTAGTTGATCAGCGGAATGCTCTTCTTTGTGCACCAAATTCCAATATGGATACCTATGCCATTTTAACCAAGCAGCTTTGGGAGAAATCAAAAGAGGTTCAAGAGCTTCGACAAACAGTTCTGGTTTCATTGCAAAAGGAGGTGAGCCTGCTGCGGGATGCCTACCTTCCCCAGCTGCCCGACATTACGTTCTCCTACCGGCCTAAGTTGAATTTATGTGATTCTATTGAGCAGTTTGATCTAGAACATTTGGATCTGTATTCCAAAGAAAAGCGCTATAAGCGGACCTTATTTGGGAGCCATTTGGATGATGTTTTGATCAGTTTCCATGGGCAGCCGTCTCGTCTTTTTGCCTCTCGGGGGCAGCAGAAACTGATTGTTTTGCTCATTAAAATGGCACAGCTCAAGCTCCTATCTATGCAGGGGCATCCAGGAATATTTCTCCTGGATGATTTTATGACCGATTTTGATCAGGATCATGCATCAGTGCTTCTGGAGGCGCTCCAGGGCCTGGGGACCCAACTGATCTTTACCTCCCCATCCACCGGGGGATTTCTGGCAGATCGGATCGTTTCCCTGGGAGGGTACTCCTCAAACCTGACATATTGAAATTACTATCGGAATAATAAGCTGTTTTTTTATTCGGCATGTTGACAACTGTGATAAAAACCCTTATATTAATAGACATAATGAGCCTTTGGGCATTGAAATTTTGGGACAGTTGGCTAAGTGAGTTTTTTGACATTTCCTACTTTTGCAATAGACTAGATTTGGCTGTTTATCCCCAAATGAAAAATTTAATTGAGGCTTCATTACTACTCTCCTTTTTTCCATCGCACTGGTTTCTGATCAGTGCGGTGGTTTTTTTATACACAATTTTTTTTATGTTGTATTCTTTACCCTGATTCAGTAGGATAGATGTCGCGATGGAAAAGGAGAGTCCTTTGCATAGTAAGTTTTTGCATTTCCTAATTTTTTTGAGTTCTCCGGTTTGTGCCGGAGAATTCCTTTATCCGGTGGGTGCCGATCCGCACCAATCTCTTATCTATCTGATCTATCAAAAAACACCTAGTCATATTGAGCTGTGGGGATGGAATCCCAAGACCAAACAGGCGCAGCAAATGCTCCTTTCCCGCTTGACGCCCGCAGGGTTTCAGATGCTGCCGGATGGTAGAAGTTTTAGTTTTATTGATCAGGGGTTATTAAAGATAAAGCAGTTAGTAAAGCGATCTCCACGCACCATTGAGTTTGATGCTCCGCTATATAATGTGGAACTGGTCCATTGGATTGATGTGCGATCTTGTTATACCCACGGGAAATATGCTGACCATTTTGGGCTGTTTCATATCAGTCTGGACGGAGACGTTTCTCCTTTGTGTATGAAAGATAAGGCGGATTGCCTCTATCCACAGAAGGTGGCGGATGAGCTTTTTTATATAGAACGGGATGAGCGATGGCGGTATCGGATCATGAAAACTGCGTATCGGGTTTCGCCGGTGCTCGATAGTTTTTGTGAGCGGCGGGCTTGGTATGAGGCGCAGCAGCATGATACTGAAATGCTTATTGATTTTGCCCAACGGCCGATTGTATTTTTGCGGATGGTGAGTGAGAAAAAGGGGTTTGTGATTGAGCATGATCGAGCGATGAGCAGGCGAGATCAGTCGGTTGAATTTTCCTACCATCGGATCGAAAAACAGGAAAGTGGCTGGAGCTCAGAACGGCTTTTTCGATTTAGCGTGCCGGCACGCTTTTTATTCTTAGGCAAACAGGATCGGTTTTATGAGGCTCTTTTGCCGCTGCTTCCACGACAGATAGGGGAGAGGATTTTGTACGTGGATGCGGTGAATCGTGACTTAGGACTTTTTCGGTATGATCTTACGAGTTCAACCACGCATAAGGTACTTGCAAGCGACGAGCAATCATTTTTTGCCCCGATCTTATGGAAGGAGCAACTATTGAGCGGCGGTAGCTTAGGGGACGAAATTCGCATGGAACCGACAGATTTTGGTGTTCAGGTTAGATTGGTTGGAATTCCTTTTAAAATAGTCTAGTGTTCCGTATTTTGTTTTGATTTATGTTTTAACATAATATCCCTTATCAGATCCTTGGCTTATTTCTCTCTCTTTAGACATCCCACGTAGAAAGCTCCGGTGGCAAGGTAGGTTTTTCCTTCTGCCCTTTGGAAATCACATGGCCAATTACATTCCCCATCTTAACTGGCGTCTCGAGGCCTTCTTTAGAGTCAGCCACGATTTCAGGCGCCACCAAGATCGTGTCTTTTTGAAAGAGGAGTACCATGGTGGATCCGCCATATTCAAAGTAGCCCATTTCTTCACCCTGCTTGTATTCTTTACCCGGCGTATAGGTTTCTACGATCGAACCAATAAATAATGCTCCCACGAGTACCACCGCCATGGTGGATGCTTTATCTGGACGGAAACGAATAATGTGACGCTCATTAACCTCTAGAGGCTGTATCCCTGCTCGAAACGCTGCCGGACTCACGGATTCATATTTTCCTTTAATTACACGCGGTGCGCCAAGAATTCCACTTAGAGGAAAATGAAATCGATGATAGTCCCATGGAGCGAGACGAATAACAATAGCCGTTCCCCCGTTAAAGAGTCCTGCAAAATTCTTATCTCCCAGCATTTTAGCTGCAGAAAAGACAACTGTTTTTGTTGGGTACAATGTGCTCTCATTAATATTCTGCATAACTAATATAGATCCATCTGCCGGGGATATGATGGCAGTTGGGTCTGTTGGTAAGGGACGGACTCCTGGCTTTAACTTTCGAATGAAAAAATCGTTGAATGTTCTGAATGATTCAACAGGTGCGGCCATTTCATCAACGTTAAGATCGTATTTCTTTATGAAAGATTTTATTTTTGGTTTACTTACCTTTGATTTTGCCCATTTTCCGGCCAAACGGCTCGCCCGGCTCTTCTTGGTAAGCGTGTGATGTAACGGATCGCTGTACCATTTGCTGTACAGTCTCTCAACCGATTTACGCTGCTTTGCATTGCGCTCCATAATCCACTCAGAGGGAGTCTTGGAGGGGGCTACTTTAACCCTTTTTGGGAAGGCTGCATTGACCATTGCGCATGACATTACAATAATACCGCTTATTATGGTTGCTTTCTTCATGCTTTTCCTTTTTTATTTAGTTATATTAACTCTCTAAAATCCCCAATCAAGGCTGAAATCGGTCTCTTTACCCATCGGCAACTCCTCAGCAAAATCAACCTCGGGGCGATCGCTAAAATCTGTTTCTTCCATATATGTACCGAAATCCATAGGAGCTTCAGCAACGTCCATGTCGGTGTCTGCAAAATCGAAATCGTCTGTACTCTCATAACTCGTAGTTGCTTGCTCTGCCGTCTTTTGCGCCTTATCCGCCTCAGCGCGCAGTTTTTTAGCTTGTTCTTCAAACCCTTTCAAGACCGCCTTTATACGCTCACGAAGCTTTTGCTGATAGAATGAGGTTGCATAAAGATTAATACTTCTCAGCAACGCCTGTGTAGGCAGTTTTTCGATTTTGAGAACCGCCGCTTCTTTCTCTCCTGTTTTACGCTCAGGAGAACGTTTTTGGCTCATCTGTGCTAGTACATTATAAACGAATGAATCCTTACGGAGTGCCTCGATATGGTAGTAAACCCCCTTCTCATCTTTTTCCAGTAATGCGTGAAGATCTACCCCGAATTGATGGACATCTTTTTTGAATGTCTCCCACGGAATATTCGTAGGAAGTTTAACGATGCCTTTACGCTGCCAAAGTTTTACTTTGATGGGCAGTTCAGGCGAAGCAATCTGTACAGAAAACGCCCCATTTTGAGCAATCAGATCATTGATCATGGCCACCGCTTTTTCCTGCGTGCCAACTGCAGCTACTACTGCGGGTTCTTTCTTTTTTGGTGCTTCAACGGTATAGGATTTGAATATGGTCATAAGACCAACGGATACCGTAACTGAAAGAATAGTGATTAGTGCTTTCTTCATGCCTTCCCCCTAAATTTCCCTCTTTTTAACAGCATTCTTCACGGCCTACTTCATACTCTAGCAGAATTTGGTCGTTAAAATAAAGAATCCCTGCTCAAAGCTGCTTGCCTCGCCAGAGGCCGCAGAGGGTTACGGCGAGCGCGTCAGTCACATCCTGCTTATCAGGAGCCTTCATACGAGGAAATAGCTGCAGAACCACGCGTGCCACCTGATCCTTCCCCGCCCCGCCAAAGCCGGTGACCGATTGCTTCACCTCACGGGGAGAGAACTCATGGAGCCTGATATCGTGGCGATTGGAAAGCAAATAGAGGATACCGCGCAGGTAGCCAAGCTTTAAGAATGTTTGGGTGTTTTTGCCCAGAAACGGAGTTTCGAGTGCGAGGTCAGTAATCTGCCACCGCTCAATCTTTTCGGTAATGAAATCATGAAAGATGCCAATGCGTATTGCCAGGCTTTTGGATGACTGCATGCGCAGATCACCATAATCAACCAAAATAACCATATTATTAGTTTGTTTTTGAAGGATGCCAAACCCGGTTACGCTAAATCCGGGGTCTATGCCAAGGATTGTCATACTACTACTGCCTTTTTATTTCCCCCTGGACGCGATAGCCTTTGGCAACGGCGGCTATTCGTACTCTGTGTCCTCAAACTTTGTCAGCTCGCGTATAAAATCCATGTAGACCGTTCCGGTGGGACCGTTCCGTTGTTTGCCGATAATCAGCTCGGATTGTGCTGGATTTTCCGCCTCTGGATTGTATACCACATCCCGGTACAAAAACATAATCAAATCTGCATCCTGCTCAATAGCACCCGATTCACGCAGATCGGAAAGCATCGGTCGTTTATCCATTCGGCTGTCCACCGCACGTGAAAGCTGTGACAAGGCCAAGATAGGAATGTTGAGTTCTTTGGCAAGCGCTTTTAATGAACGGGAAATATCTGAAACTTCCTGATGCCGGTTTTCGTGTTTTTTATTTGAATGAATAAGCTGCAAATAATCAATGACCAGAAACTGCAAGTTGTTCTGCGCCTTTAATTTACGCGCTTTCGTGCGCACATCCATGATTGTTACCATCGGGGAATCATCAATAAACAGCTTCATTTCAGCTAGCTGGGCTGCTATGTTGGTCAGCTCAAGCCATTCCTGCGAACTAATCGTTGCATTCCGAATAGATGTATGTGGAATACCCGATTCACTCGATAAAAGGCGAAGCACGAGTTGCTCTGCTGCCATTTCTAAAGAAAAAAACCCAATAACGGTTCCTGCACGGGCTGCATGCCCTGCAATACAAAGAGCAAGCGCGGTTTTACCCATCGAGGGACGAGCTGCTAAAATAAGCAAGTCACCATTCTGAAACCCTGAGGTAATCTGGTCGAGCTTCTTATATCCGGAAGGAATACCGGTAATCCCCTTGCTGTTGCTTTTAATATCAGAAAGATGCTGGAATGTTTTTTTGAGCCAAATATCAAGTTGCACAAATGTTTGTGAGCTCCGCTTATTGGAGATCTCAAAGATCTTTTTTTCTGCCTGATCAAGAACGGTATCAATGTTTTTGTCATCCTGTGAATAGCACCCAGAAATAATGCCGGCAGCTGATTGAATCAAATCCCGCAATATAGCTTTTTCTTTGACAATGCGCGCGTGCTGTTCCACGAGCCCAAGAGCGGGAATATCCTCCTGAAGCGATACGAGGTACACCACCCCACCAACCTCCTCAAGCTTCTTTTTCTTAATAAGCTCATCCTGCACAGTCACCAAATCCACCCGCTTTTGCGCATGCGTGATCTCAAGGATTATTTGATAGATTGTTCTATTGGCAAGCGTATAAAAATCATCAGCCGCAAGCAGTTCAGTAACCGAACGAACATGCTCATCGTGAAGCAAAAATGCCCCTAAGATCGAGCGTTCTGCTTCGCTATTAGACGGCAACCGTTTACCGAGTACTGATTCGGTGTGAGGAGCAAGTCGCTTCTCATGCACTGCCTTGACCATGAAGAAATCTCATTTATTCAGGGAGAATAGTAATTTTAATTTTTGGTTTTAAGCTGGAAGTAAGTTTGATAGTGACGGTAAAGGTTCCTTTGCTTTTGATCGATTTGGTAAAAAGCACTTGGTTTTTTGCAACGCTAATACCGTCTTTAGCAAGTTCATCAACAATTTCTGATGCCCCCACCGCGCCATACAGTTTACCATCATCATGCATCTTGCGTTTGAGCGTAATAGTCATAGCGCTTATGCGTTCAGCAAGCATTGATGTTTTGGTGGCTACCACCTCTTTGCGATGTTCAACCTTCTTTACCTTACCTTGGTAGTAGGCCTCATTTCCTGAGGTAATCTCTATGGCAACGCCCCGTGGGAACAAGAAGTTGCGTGCATAGCCATCCTGTACCTTGATGATTTCACCAGCCATCCCCACCTTTTCTATATCTTTACGCAAAAAAACCTTCATATGGCATCCCTTCAATCTGCTTAATTTTTATTGGATTTGTGCCATAAGTATAGAGGAAAAAAGAGATGAAGCCAATAGGAATAAAAGCTACTCCTCTTGCCCCTCAGGCAATCTCATACAAAGAGGACAACGCGCAAAAGCATTAAGAGGAAAACAAATCCACCCCTATTGCCCTTTTTTTTGTTCATAACCACTTGCTCGGGCTTCCCTCACATGATCGACGACTGCGGATAATTCCTGCACATGCCCTTCTTCTGTAACTGCGCCTTGTGTTGTTTCATGCAAACCATATCTAATGAGACCGGCAAATAGCCTTTTATTTCCCTCTTGAAGGGCACCAATGCGCAACAAACCCGCGATTACCCGTGCGCTAAGCCCTTCCCTACATCCTAAATCTACCAAACCCTCTAAAAGCTCATGTTGCCTGCGAAGCTCTTGAACCGAAACCTGTTGGGTGTTTTCCGGTTTTCCTCGCAATAATCTCAATAAATAATCGCGCGGGCCAACGAACTGTTGTTGTGTTTTATCTAATTGAAGAACTTCGCGACTGTTCGGTGCAGGAAGCTTAATGGTGTCTTGAATCATAAAAGTATTCCATACCGTGAACGTTTTCACGATTGCTCGTTTAATCTCAAGTTCTCTTTCAAGGCACACGCTTTCGAGTTTTTCCTCTATCTCCTCGCCATCATTATTCAATAACAAAACTCTTTTATACCGATTTCGACGAAAATAGGGAAACAACCACTTGTTTGACTGCCAATCGCTCATTATTGGCAAGAGTTTTTGAATAAGCTCGACGTTCAACCCTTTTTTGAATCCTAGGACAATTGTCCTTCGTAACGCTCCACCTACCGATTCTAGAACAGATGGTTCACTGATTGTTTCTAAGGCATATAGTAGGCTAATCAGGGTGTCTCGTCCTCTCACAAACTGAGCCTGCTCTTCGCTCAACAATACCACCTCTTTGCTCTCTAAAAGGGGCAACTGACTTTGTAGTATTGGCTCATCAAATTTTTTAAACATCGCTATAATGTTCTTTTTGCGCGTTTGTACCTGCTCTTCTGCAAGCCTTCGCGCCTGCTGTTCCTCTTGCATGCAGTTACTGCTGGCAAAAACGATTGCTAAGATCCCTACGATGAATCGTATTTTAAAACCCATATCCGCCCCCTTAAAACTCATTATTTTTCTAAAGCTTCTCCTGGAAGTTCTTCCGGTCCAGCCTTGCCACCCTTATATCTACTTTCTCGTCCAGGAGTAACTCGATCGCGCAACTTCATCCATCTATTAAACACTCTTTGCGAAGTTACCACTGGTGATGCTTTTCTTAATTTGGCGACATCAGCAGTTTTAGCTACATCATCTTTTTGGGGAGCAAGCTTGTCAATCAGCTCTATTGTTGTAAGCGGTTTTGGTTTTGTTTGAACCTCGACAGGCATAGCTTGAGAAGGTGTACGCCGATGCCCTCGTTTAGAGGGTTGCAAGCTTTCCATTTTTTGCTTTAATAGTGCCACCGTGAGAGCATCGCCTTCTTTCAATGCTAGACGGGCGAACTTGACCTTCTTCACTGTCCATTCGGCCCATTCTTTAACTTGCTCAATATCGGTATCAGAAACATCTTCCAGATCCATATCTCTAATCTCTTTGAACCGACATAATGTCTCGTCCCGCCCTCCCCGAAGATCTTTCTCATTCTCTGTCAGCTGTTCGATCTGTTCATTAGAAATAAATGGAAGGATAACCCCTGGATCGAAAACATCGTTATGCTCTTCCAGAAACAATCGAAGATCTTCAATACGCTCTTGCCTAAGAAACTTATATGAATCTCCTACCTCCATCGCACATAAACTGGCACCACTCAATCCGAACAGTGCGCATACAATTAGTTTTTTATTCATAATTCCCCCAATGGCATTTGTGACAAGATTTGGATAATTCGTTGCCAATCATAATACATATGGAAATGAAAAGAAAGAATTTAAGCACAGGCAACAAAAAAACCGATCATCTAGATCAGGGCGATGGTATATTACTCAATCTGCCAGTCTCCGCCTATGGCTTCGTCGGGCTTACGTCTACGCTTCCAGCTTCGCCGCACACTGTCGCCAATCAACAATCCACCAGCCATCACTTTTTTTTTCGATCCGGGTCTGGATTGAGCTAAGATCCTCTCCCTGTTTTTTTATAGTTGCCGTAATCGAGTATCCGTTCCCTTTGGGCTCAATATTAATCGCACCCTCATATATCCCATCAGACAACGGCCAATGGTCAAAGGAGAGGGAGTGTGATCGAGGCTTGCTCCCCCGTATCGTCTTGCAATAGGCAATCCCATAATAGGCCAATGCCTGAACTGTTCGCTGTTGCTTTAACTGCGCCACGCGATCAAGCGCGAGCTCATAGAGAAGTGTGCCACTACGCAATGATACCGTGGCCACCACCATAATAAACGTACTGAGAATGAGCACTAATACTAAGACGCTTCCACTCCTTTTACTTCCTCTCTCCATGGCAATCTCCTACATAGCGGTGCAGCAACTCCTTCCACAATCGTACTCCCCGCGGTTATGGTAAATGAAATATGCACAATTTCTTGCTCTCCCACACACGCAAATCGAACTTTATCAACATGATCTGCAATTAGGTTTTTGGTTTGTTTATGCCATTCTTTCTTTTTGTGATGATAGTGCCCTTCTCTTCGAACCAATTGCTCCTGCTCCCATTGCCATCCCACATCCCCCGCTTTCGTGTGCCAGATCAGGCATTCTGGCAAGATCTCTTTCCATTGTTTTCGATCCGCGGGCGCATGCTGTATATCGCGCAGAAACATGTCATGAGCGCTGTACATCGTAATCAACGCCTCCTGTTTAGAATTTCGCGCACAAGACGATTGCCATAATCGGACCATCCAGGACGCGGTTGCCATCGCAATGAATGCGAAAAAGAGAATGTAGATCAGTACCTCGAGAAGGGTGAATCCATCACACGCTTGTTTGCTCATCCAACATTCCTCCCTGAATTGCAATCTGTTTAACGGCACCATTTCCGGTTTTCCATGAAACGGTTACCACGGCATGTTTATAGGGGAGCCCTCCTTGCACACCATGAAACATCACTTCAATCGTATACCCATCCATTTCCCGAGTGCCCACCACTCGTTCCTCAAACGCCCTGCTCGCATAATTGACCGCCAAGAAATACTGCTCTGCCTCATAATATCTGTGCACCATATGGGCCTGTAGCTGGGCAACCAAGAGGGAAAAAATGGCGATTGCCGTAAGGGCAATCATGAGCTCAATAAGTAAATATCCGGCTCTTTTGTGCCCATTGGCAGCCGTAGACAATAAATAGTTCATTCTATATACTGACCGGAAACTATCTGTTTTCATGTGGATCACCCTCCCCTAGTATCTCGCTACATACATGTAAGCAGTTTGTTTGTAAAAGTTTGTTCACACGCTACGATATCTAACCTTATGGAGCATGGCATGAATACCTACCTACAAACTATCCGTTCGCATCTTATGGGCTTAAGCTTGCTATTGTGTTCAACCTCACTTTATCCGATGACCTCGCAAATGTCGGCAGGCATGCCACAGCTCTCCCCCCAAGAACAAAAGCAGCTCGAAGCAGAAATGGCCTCATTTCAAGATGAATTCAATAAACTCTCTCCCCAAGAACAAGAATCTTTTTATCAATCCATGGAAGAAGCAGTACAAAAAATAGAGGAGCTTTCGCAAACAGATGAAGGAAAAGAGCTCCTTGATAAGCTGGATAAGGGAGATATTTCCGACGAAGAGCTTGATCAGCTTATTAATCAACTTGTTGGCGAAGAAGCTAAAGAAGAGGAAGGAGAAAAGGAACCTGAGATAGAGGTTGAAGAGGCCAAAGCAGCTCCAAAACCTCCGGTGATTCTTTCAACTAAAGAAGCACAAGCAATCGATATTATCAGCACGTTGATCATTCGAACCGATTCATTTTTAGTGAAAGTTGGCACTATTCCTGAATTTCCTGGCAATATTAAGCAGTGGAGCAAAAAAGGAATAATCTCCTGGACCGGCGATGTTAATAGCTGGCCAGACTTGAAAAAAGACCTCGAGAAACTGGTAACGCAACTAAGCGTATTGCTCGAACAAGATCCAAAAACAAGCGAATATTATCACATCGACGAACTCCTTAAAAACGAAGCGTTGTACAACAATATTCGCAAAGTACACACGGTCATTATAGAAAATGAGCCTAAAGTTGAAGAAGTCTCTCCACTTCATAAAATCAACAAAACCTCAAAGGTTGCCATACAAAAACTGCTTAACCAATATATCGAGGCTTTGTATATTCTCAAAATTCCCGAGGAGCTCACGGCTCTTATTAAAAAATTTGATCCAAAAGCACAAGTTTCCCGTGAAGCAGAAGAGAAGGCAACGAAAGCGGCAGAACTTGCAGCTAAACGAGAACCAAGAGCTCCGGTGCGCCCTATTATGGCAGGTACTGCGGAAGAGCCAATGATGTATACACCGCTCTATGATGAATATCCAGAACGAAGAGCACCACGCGCTGCAGCGAAAACCTTTATCCCCGAAGCTCCATCACGCGCATATGCCTCGCCCACTCCGTCGAAATCAGTTGCTGCTCCTGCACGAGGCAAAGCCCCTTCAGCAGTTTCTGGCAAAGTAAAAAAAGAAGAGGACAAAGCTAAGAAGGAAGATGAAACCGGCATCCCAAAAGAGTATAGAGAACAGGTCGCTGCGATGGATAAAAAGCGGCAAGAGGATATTGATCACTTAACAAATACTATCGCCGATATGATCAATTCAGTGGCCAAAGGGCTTGCAGCTTCACCACCACTTAAAGTAATCGAAAAACATCTTATCGATGAAACGCCGGTTGATATTGAACTGGTGACAGAGATCATCCCGGATACACAACGAGAACTTTCTATGCGCAAAGGAATACAAGGAAAAATGAGTGAACTGCATAGCAAAATCAGAACTCCTAAAGGGCGCAAAGCTTCTCAAGCCAAATTAAAAAAACAGTACGAGAAACATAAAAAGACGTTTGAAGAGGTTGAAAAACAAATCACTGCGGTAGAACAAAAATTTGATGCACTCAAAGCATCGATCCCTACAGAAAAGCTCTACGCCTACTTTGGCATGAAGGAAGAGCTTCCTACGATGGAGGGGAAAGAGGCTGATTTGCCGATTGAAAACGTGGAAAAGAAACTCGAGGAAATTGCAAAAGAAACAAAAACCGAGGAAGAGACTCTCGAAAAAGCAGTTAACTATCTCGAAGCATCCTTAGCAGAAGCTGCAGAGGATGCCGTTGCTGAAAGAGAACTAGTCGCGGTTGCTGCTGGACCACTGCTTGAAATTGAGCGAAAAATACCAAGCCCAATTTCTTTGTTTGAGCTGCGCAATAGTTTGCGAGAGCTGAAAAAGGAAATTGACGAGTTTGATAAGGCACCAGTAAAAGCAACGAAGAAATAGAATAAAGAGAGCGCCCCGGTATTTCTCGGAGCGCTTTTACATTAAAAGTATTTTTAAGTTCCCTGCTACCTAACCATCTGCATTTTCTGCATAATTTCCCTCAGATTCGCTATCTCCGTACTATCCGCATCTGACATGGGACGTGGCGAATATGTTTCTACTAGTTTCAATTTCTCTGTTGCCCACCCAAGAGCAGTATTTCCATAAGTATCCTTTATATGCGGGTTGGCACCTTTATCGAGCAACAGTTTCACCATTCTAGGACTCCTTGCCTCAACGGCAAAGTGCAGAGGCGTGGACCAGTCCCCAGGTCTTGCCCCTTCGATTTTTTCATTAGGATTTACTCCCGCATTCAATAATCGCTGCACAACTGGAAAGTCATTAGTCATAAGAGCATTCAACAACTCCATTTTTTGACCGGTTATTGGTGCAAAAAGCCATCCTGGCATTTGCAATGCGACTATGGCGATAAGTAATCCTATGATACGGGTAGATGAGTTCTTCATACGGTCTCCTTTTAGATATGAATTGGCTTATCTTCTTCTTACCCTCACCCTACCAAAAAACAGCCTCCTAATGGAAGTATTCCCCCTGATTTTTCAA
>SDBT01002984.1_pt1 | contig 29471 bp, 29 predicted proteins | sample 2277101 | NCBI WGS metagenome assembly SDBT01 (sample SAMN10404973, study PRJNA504765) | marine sediment metagenome | isolation source: marine sediment core GS10_PC15, 103 cmbsf | place: Arctic Ocean: Southern Knipovich Ridge | collected 2010
CCTCCTGAGCCAGCCTGGGATTTTCAACGGGTAACGGCTGTCGGGGTCGCCTCGCCCGAGACGATCGGGGCCGCGGCGAAGGCAAGGCCGCGAAGCCGCGACGCCCGGGTTCGACACTCCCTATCCCCCCATCGCCCTGATACCATTCGCGCCATGAACAGAAAGATGATGCACGCGGCACTGCCGCTCGTTTTGATCGTCGCGCCGATGGGACTGGCGCAGGATTCCTCGCATGGCCTGGGCAACAGCGACTACGTGGCGGGCGAATACCGCGTCTTCACGGGGGCCGGCGAGCCCGCCTCGATCGACGACATCGTCGCCGAAATGGAGCGGCACCAGGTCGTGTTCATCGGCGAAACCCACGACGACCCGACCGGCCACATGCTCGAGGCCGAGCTGTTCGAGGCGGCGTACGAGGCCTACGGAGCCCCGGGGTCGAACGACGGCGCGCCGCGACCAGTGGCGCTGTCGCTCGAGTTCTTCCAACACGACGTGCAGCCGATTCTCGACGAGTACCTGGCCGGCCTGATTGCGGAGAGGGCGTTCCGGGCCGCCAGCCGGCCGTGGCCCCGATACGAGACCGACTACCGGCCGCTGATCGAGCTCGCCAAGGAGAACAGGCTGACAGTGATCGCGGCGAACACCCCGCGGCGGTACACGACGCGCGTGACGATGCACGGGCGCGAGTCGCTGAACGACCTGAGCCCCGAGGCTCTGGCGAGCCTCGCTCCGCTGCCCTATGGACAACCCTCCGAGGAATACCGCGACCAGTGGATCCGCGTGATATCCGCGGTGATGGAGGAAGAGGGTATGAAGTGCGGCCTGCCGATTCCCGAGCCCAAGGAGGGGGAAGAGCCGGTGCAGGCGCCGGCTCCCGTCGGATCGCACGGCAACATGGGGAACCAGATGCACAGCCAGGTGCTGTGGGACGCGACGATGGCGTACTGGATCTCGGAGTACCTGGCGCAGGAGCCGGACGCCCTCGTTCTGCACATGGTCGGCGGCTTCCACGTCGAGTACGGTACCGGCACGCCCGAGCACCTCGAGGCCTACCTTCCCGGCACCTCGCGTATGATCGTCGTCCTGCGACCGGTGGAAGACATCGACACCTTCGAGCCCGACCCCGACGGCAAGCTGGGCGATTTCGTCATTCAGACAGACAGGTCACGGACGCTCGAGCAAATCGAGTGCCGGGAGTACCTGGCAGGGCTGGAAGCGAAGTAGCGTTCCGCCCGGCTCACCGACCGGCCATTCCGCGTGAGTGATCCGGCGCATGGCCTACCAGGTAATCGTAAACAAGGCTCCCTTCCGCTTATTCGAGACGATGGGCGACAGTGAGTAGGTGAAGGACGATTGGGCTAACCCGCTGGACATGTAAACGGTCTGCTCGGGTGTCGGGCTAGCGAGCAATGCACCCGCAGCGGCGCCGCCTGCGGCGGGGAGAATCCAAAGAGCAGCGGTCCCCTCCTCAGAGATAGGACAATCCTCCCAACATGCAAGGGTGACAGCAATGCTGGCACCGAGCCCGGCCCCAAAACCGATGAGACCAGCAGTCAGTCGTCTCATTCCGTGCGATGGCATCGCGATCTGGCTGACTTGATTTTCGGGGATCTCCACATGATATCCCCCACTGCCGGTTCGGGTGAGTTGTCCGTCGTCCCATCGTCCGCTCGGCAGAGATCGGACCTCCACCGTGATCGAGGAGTCAGTCAGACCAACCACCTCGACTTCCATCTCCCGGTAATCACCGGTTCCGCCGAGATCACAGGTGATCAGGATCTCCTCACCTGCCGCGAGCACCCCCTCGCGGTTCAGCGCGGCGAAGGAGCGAGTGGCCTCCTGTGCAATCGCGCCGGCAGGCACCAACAACATCACCAGAAACAGAGCTGTGCCTCTCATACTGCTCTTCCTTTCTCGGCTCAGCCCTCCCTCACTTCTACTAGATGGACCTCGGTTTTGTGGGACGCTCAGGAATAACCCCTGAGGCTCCCCCCAGGATATTCATAGGAAGAACGTAGAAGAGGTTACGAGGATTTTGGGGAATTTTCCTCGACCCGGCGCGCACTCCGAGGTGCCGGATGGGCGACCACATAGAGAAATCCAATGCCTTCTCCGAGTTCTTAATCGGTTTTAAGTGTCTAAATCAAAACTTATTACAGGATCAGGCGGGACACAATGGGGAATCTGGGGGGTAGGGATCTCTCCGGAAGGTTCCACGAGATCCTCAGCTGTTCTTTTTGTTGACTAGACTGAGCCTGTTGACTAGTGAGTCAACAAGTACCGGTCAGTCAGCCGCTGCGCGGCGTGGGCCAGCCGCGCTCTATTCAACGCAGACGCCAGTAGCCCGCAGATCCTCCTACCGGACGGAAGCCCGCGATGAAGCACCTCTCGAGCTACCCCCCCTCCCCCATCTCCACCCGCGTCGGGGTCGCCTCGCCCGAGATGATCGGGACCGCGGCCAGGGAGAGGGCGCGGATGATTTCGGTCATGTGCTCGAGATCGAGGGTTTCGACCTCGTCGCTGGGCTGGTGGTAGTCGGGGTCCTCGTTCATCGGGGTGGTGGAGAACGAGTGGGCCGGCACGCCGAGACGGGCCAGGGCCGCGTTGTCGGAGCGCATGAAGAGGCCCTGGTCGGGGTACGGGTCGGGGGTAAACTCGTATGACTGGCCCTGCACCGCGGCGTTGAGGATCTCGCCCAGGTTCGAGCGGTCGAAGCCGGTGAGCCAGGTCGAGCCCGGGCCGGCCTCGGCCGGCTTGCCGATCATCTCGATGTTGACCATGGCGATGACCTGCTCGGGGTCGATTTGCGAGGAGTAGTAGCGCGAGCCGTAGCCGCCGGACTCCTCGGCGGTGAAGGCCAGAAAGACAATGGTGCGCTCGGGCTTGGGCAGGCTCTTGAAGTAGCGGGCCAGCTCGATGACGGCCGTGGTGCCCGAGGCGTCATCGTTGGCGCCGTTGAAGATGTTGTCGCCCTCCATCCCTTCGCGCATGCCGACGTGATCGTAGTGGGCCGAGAAGATCACATACTCGGCGGTGCGGTTACCGGTGATCTGGCCGATGACGTTGGCCAGCGGTTGGGCCTCGATGGTGGCGGTGCCGGTGATGCTCAGCGAGGTAACGGAGTCGGCGTCGGCGTCCCCGGCGTCATCGACAAGAACCATGACGAGGCTTGGCGCTCCAGCGCCGTCGCCCGCCTCCAGGCTGCCACCCGGGCGCGAAAGGTAACCGCCGAAGCGCCTGAAGGTCTCGGAGTTATCGGGGCCCACGAGGATCAGCATGTTGGTTTCGGCCCCGAAAGCCTGCCTGAAAACCTGCATGGGGTCGTCGCCAACTGCCAGGATTTCGACGTCATCCAGGGTCAGGTCGACAGAGTCGGCCCCGATACGGCAGGCGAGATAGTCGGCAGAAACGGCGGCCCCGTTGATCGCGACGTCGCAGGATTCGGTGGCCGTCTGGATGACTTCGAACCGCTGCATGTAATCGTCCGCGCCCGCGTACGGCTCGAGGCCGATGTCCTCGTACTCACCGGCGATGAACTCGGCGGCGCGCCAGAGCGCCGGCGAAAAGGTGGCTCGGCCTTCCATATCATCGGCGGCCAGCACGTTGATGACGCGCTCAACGTTGGCCTGGTCGATTTCGTAGGGCTGGGTGGACTGGCCAGCGCAAGCAGGCGTGGCGAGGACCAGGGTTAGAGTAACCGCCAGGGCGATGGCCAAGATCGGAATCAAAGCGTGTGTGCGGCGCCCGGATCGGGGCGGGGTAGGCATCATGTCGGCAGCTCCGCGGCTGGAGTGAGTCGCCTTCGACTTGAATAATTCGCCTGCGACTCGGGTGGATGGCCTAGAGGAACCCCAGCTTATCGCAGATGCGGAACGATGGTCACAAAGGTCCAGAAGTGGGGCAACAGCCAGGGTGTTCGATTGAGCAAGGAGCTGCTCGCCAACGCCGACATCGACGTGGGCGATGCGGTGGAGGTGGCGGTGCGCGACGGCACCCTGACCGTGACACCCCTTCGGCGGGTGCGGGGCGGGCACGATCTGCGTGATCTCGTTCGCGGCATCTCGAAGGGATACGAGCCGGAAGAGCTCGGCTGGGGCCCCCCGGCCGGCCGCGAGGTCTGGTAGATGGCGGCGTATGTCCCTCGGAAGGGGGACTTCATCGCCCTCAGCTTCGACCCGCAGTCGGGTCACGAGCAACGGGGGCGTCGTCCGGCGATGGTGGTCAGCAACGGGCTGTTCAACAAGCACACGGGTCTGTGCATTGCTTGTCCCATCACCAACACCCGCCGCGACTACCCTTTCCACGTGGCGATTCCCGAAGGCCAGGACGTAACCGGCTTCGTCATGGTCGAGCAGGTCAAGTCGATCGACTTCCGCGCTCGGAAGGCGAAGCGAATAGGTAGGGCACCGGTACAGGTACTAGAGGAAGCACTCTCGATCCTCGATGCGTGCCTGTATTGAGCGGCGACGATTCAACAAACCGTCCGGCGGATACCGCAAGACATCAGCTTCCGGCGGCTGCCCCGAATTTCTGTACCCGTGGCCGTCTCATCTTCTTGTAGACGGCGCATGATACCCTGAATACGTGTTCAATACGTATTCAAGGCCATGTACAAGAAGCTGACCATCACAGTCGAAGAAGAAATCTATGAGGGGCTTCATCGCGTGATCGGACGGGGAGCGATCAGCCAGTTCATTGCGGAGTTGGTGCGGCCGCACGTGGTGGGTGCCAACCTCGAGAGCGCGTACGCCGACATGGCGGCCAACGAGGCGCGCGAGCGTGAGGCGTTCGAATGGGCCGAAGACCTCGTCGACGACGTCCTCGCCCGCCCCACCCAGGGGCCGCCCAACTGCGCTGAGCGCGGATGAGTGGCGGGGCAAGCGCGGATGAGCGGCGGCGAGCTCTGCTGATGCGACGCGGCGAGATCTGGTGGGTGGCCATCGGTTCGGCAGGCGCCGGCGAGGTACGGAAGAACCGTCCGGCGGTGATCGTGAGCAACGACGCCGCCAACAAGCACCTCAATCGCGTCCAGGTCGTTCCGCTCACCAGCAACGTCGACCGCCTCTACCCGAGCGAGGCCTGGGTCACGCTGCGCCGTAAGAAGAACAAGGCCATGGCCGATCAGGTGATGACGGTTGCCAAGCAGCGGCTCATCAACAAGGCCGGCACTGCGAAGCCCGACGAGATGCGCCAGATCGAGCGGGCCTTGAGGGTGCAGCTCGGGTTGGAGCGAGCTTGACCTGACCCTACGGCTAGTACCCCCTCATATCCCAGCAACTCGGCGGGCCTCTCAATCTTGGTGCTCTTCCTGGTAGCCGCCGAACTGATCGCTGCCTTCAACGACTAATAACGCTTGGCGTTAATAACGTCATGCGTTATCATATCGGAATGATCGAAGAGATGATCCGCAGCTTCGCCGACAAGAAAACAGAGAAGGTATTCCGGGGCGGACGTGCGCGCAGGCTCGCCGCCGGGCTACAGCGGACGGCGCGCCGTCGCATGTTGATTCTCGACGCTGCCGACCGGCTCAACGATCTTCTCATTCCTCCCGGAAACCGGCTCGAGAAACTCGGGGGAAAGCGCGCCGGCCAGTACAGCCTTCGTATCAACGAGCAGTGGCGCATCTGCTTCCGCTGGCGGCGTGGCGACGCTCACGAGGTGAAGATCGTCGACTACCACTGACGGGGAATCGAGCATATGGCCAAGAACGACAACCAGCCCATCCACCCCGGCGAGATTCTCCTGCTCGAGTTCCTCGAGCCGATGGGGATCAGCCAATACCGGGTGGCGAAGGACATCAGCGTGCCGCCGCGGCGCATCAACGAGATCGTGCACGGCAAGCGTGCCGTCAGCGCCGACACCGCGCTGCGCCTGTCGCGCTATTTCGGCACTTCGGAGCGGTTCTGGCTCAACCTGCAGACGCGCTATGACCTCGAGGTGGTGAAGGAACGCCTGGCCGATCGTTTGGCCGAGGAGGTCGCCGTCTTGCCGCGTGCGAGATGAGCGGGCGGGGGATGATCCAGAGCAGAAGGACGAATGCTCCTGCCCAGCAAGGAATGGCGACCCGGAGGAAGAGAAAGCGGGAGGGGGCCTGCAAGGCATACGGCGTCAACACCAGCAGGGCGACGCGCGATAGCGCGAGAACGTAGAAGCCGATCATCAACCCGAAACCTTCGGGCTGGGCTTCTTAAGAACTTCTTTAGGAGGGATTGCGGACTTTTGCATCCTCTCCTTGCATAATCGAAGTTCATCCAAAGGAAGCCTGGACGAAGAACGCGTGAGAGGTGGTTGCTATGAGACGCGCTACGGATCGCAGACGCGGGCGCCTCTTTGGCCTTCTACTTGTTGCGCTTTGTCTCGTTGCCGACAGCTCGCCCGCTGCCGAGCCACCGCCCGCGTGCCCGACCCGCGGCGGACAGCCGGCTGCCGGCGGGGAACAGCCCACCCCCGGCCTCAGCCAGGCCATCGCCCCGTTCGGCGTGGCGGTCGATGCTGAGGGTCATGTCTTCGTCGCCGACACCTGGAATCACAGGATTCAGAAGTTCGACAGCAACGGCGGCTTCCTGACTGAATGGGGGATGGATGGTTTTCTGGGCCCACAGATGGAGCTGCCGCCCCTGGAGCGGCTGTTCATGTTCATGAACAGTGACAATGCTCTGCCCTACAATGCAATGTTCGAAATTGCGTCAGGGCCAGCATACGCTGTGAGCATTGAAGGATCAGAGCATTTCAACTACTCCGATTTTTCGATCATGTCACCTCTGTACAAGATGACCGGCCTGCTCGGGCCCATCGAGGGCTACCGAATGCTGGAGATTACCGAGGCCTATGTTCTGGCATTTTTCGACAAATACCTGAAAGGGCAGGCGGCACCACTACTCGATGCTCCGGCTGACGAGTATCCCGAGGTAGAGTTCAGGAAAAGGAACGAGCCGCCGGTTTCCTTGCGCTGACGACCGGCACGCCAATCCGCGCGCACCGCAAGCTGGCTCCCGTCGGGGCCGTGGCCGTCTCTAAGTACTCAATGGGAGAAAGTGTCGCCAGTCTGCGCCTGGAGAATGGTTCTGCACATGCTTGACGTTCGACTCAGTGCGAAGATATGCTCTTCATGCTTTCATGGACACCATGAAACTTGTGTTCGAGACTCCCGCGGCACCCGAAACAAGATTGCGAGCGGGATTGCGTAATCATGCATGTTCGATTCGCAGACAGGGACCTCGAGCGTGTTGAGGAAGATGCCGACTTTACAGCTGGGTTTTCACCCGCTCTCGTCAAGCTGTTTCGTCGTCGCATGCAGCAGATCAGGGTCGCACCCGACGAGCGTGTCTTCTATGAGCTCAAATCCCTGCACTTCGAGAAGCTGAAGGGAGACAGGAGCCACGAGCGATCGATGATGCTCAACAAGCAGTACAGACTGATTCTCGTGATTGAAGGCAAGGGAGAGAACAAGACGGTGCTTATCAAGGGCATCGAGGACTACCACTGATGGGTCGAGCCATGACGAAGAGGGTTGCTGAGGCATTTCCGCCTGGCAGTTTCGTTCGTGAGGAGCTCGAGGCTCGGGGATGGACGCAGACCGATCTTGCAGAGATCATCGGACGGCCCCTGACGGTAGTGAACGAAATCGTCAATGGAAAGCGTGGGATCACGCCGGAGACAGCACTCGGTCTCGGGGAAGCTTTCGGAACTGGCGCTGAGTTCTGGATGAATCTCGAGAATTTCTATCAAATCTGGAAGGCGGGCACTCCGCCACATGATGTCAGGCGCAAAGCTAGGATCTTCGAGAAGGCCCCTGTGACTGAAATGATCAGACGAGGTTGGATTCAGCCCACAGAGAGCGTCGAGGTCCTCGAGAGACAGATTCTGGATTTCCTTGAGATCGAGTCGCTTGACCAGGAGCCTCGCCATGTCCCCCACTCAGCCCGAAAGGCGAAGTCCTATGGGGAGGCGAGTCCGCGCCAGCAGGCCTGGTTGTTTCGGGTTCGCCATCTCGCGAAGGCAGTGCACGCCGAGAGGTTCACCCCGACTCGGTTCGCCAATTGCCTCCAGCAGTTGGAGAAGTGTCGTCACGTTGCAGATGAAATCCGACGCGTCCCGAGCATCCTGGCCAGCGGCGGGATCAGGCTCGTTGTCGTGGAACCTCTTTCCAGCACCAAGATCGATGGTGCGTGTTTATGGCTCGATCGCTACTCTCCCGTTGTTGCCGTTTCGTTCCGTTTCAATCGAATCGACTGGTTCTGGTTTGTCATGATGCATGAGCTCGGACACGTCGAAAACAGAGATGGTCTTGCGGACAGAATCATGCAGCTAGACACGGAGCTTGTCTCTTCCGCCAGCTCGGACGAAGAAAGACCGGAGCTCGAGAGAAGAGCTGATCGATTTGCGGCTGAGTTTCTCGTAGACCAGCGGGAGCTAGACGGATTCATTACCAGAACCAAGCCGTTCTTCTATAGGGAGAAGATCAGAGAATTTGCAGGGCGGATTGGCGTGCACCCGGGAATCGTTGTGGGGCAATTGCAGTACAGGGGCGCAATCACCTATGCGCACAATCGAGAGATGCTCGTGAAGGTGAAAGAAATCCTCGCCCCCGCGGCTATGACAGACGGGTGGGGAATGTCTTCGGAGGTGTAGTCCAGCAACATTGCCTCGGGAGGTTACGGAAGACTGATGAACACGACTGAGGCCAAGCTGATCCTGGAGCAACTCGCACGAGCGTGTGCTGCTCCTGACTCGATGAGGAAGAACCCAATGCCACAACAACCCAGCCGTAGGGAGTTCATCAAGGCAGGCACGGCGGCAGCCGCCGGTCTCGCGCTGTTTCCCGCATCCGTGGTAGCCGCTAGGGCCGAATTCGACCTCGTGATCCGTGGCGGCACCATCATCGATGGCACCGGGGGGCCGGCATGGAACGCGGATCTCGGGTTGGTGGGCGACACCATCTCTGCCATTGGCTCGATCCCGCCCGAGCAGGCGAACAGGATCCTGGACGCATCGGATCTCGTCGTCTCGCCCGGGTTCATCGACATCCACAGCCACTCCGACTGGAGCATCCTGCGCTACCCGACTGCGGACAGCCGCGCGCACCAGGGCGTCACCACCGAGGTCGACGGCAACTGCGGATCTTCCATGGCGCCCCTTCAGGGAGCGGCGGTGGAGATGGTCGCCAGCGAGATCGCGGCCGAATACGAGATGGAGATCACGTGGGCGGGGTTCGACTCGTTCTGCAAGGTCGTTGACGACCTGGGCGTCTCCGTCAATCAAGCCATGCTGGTCGGCCACGGTGTGGTGCGCGCCGGAGTCTGTGGAATGACCGACCGGCCCATGACGGCCGAGGAGCTGCGGAGCGCGGTCCGGATGGTCGAGCAGTGTATGGACGAGGGCGCCTTTGGACTGTCCACCGGTTTGGAATACGTGCCCGGAAACTACGCGCCCACTGAGGAAATCGTTGCCCTTGCCAGGGTGGTGGCGAGACGCGGCGGCCTTTATGCGTCGCACATACGCAACGAGGAGCGGGAACTACTGGAAGCTGTGAGCGAAGCCATCTACATCGGCCGTGCGAGCGGGTGCCGGGTGGAGATCTCGCACCTGAAGGCGGCGGGACGTCCCAACTGGCGCAAGCAACGGGCGACGCTCGACCTGATCTCCTCGGCCCGGAGTGACGGCGTCGAGGTGTTGGCCGATGCATACCCCTACGCAGCGTACTCGACCACGCTGCAGATCTTCGTGCCCGCTTGGGCCCAGGAAGGCGGATGGTCGATGCTCGCCGAGCGACTCGCCGACCCCTCCGTGCGCTCCCGCATCCGCGACGAGGTCACCAACGCCATCGCCCACGACCCTGGGAGCTGGGACCTTGTCGTCATCTCCTCAGTGAAGACTGAGAAGAACCGTTCGCTGGTGGGCTCGGATCTGAAGACGATCGCCGAGCAGTGGGGTATGGAGCCGGTGGACGCAGCCCTGAAATTGCTCATGGAGGAGGATGGCTTCGTCGGCATGATCGGACACGGAATGGACCCGGCCAACGTGGAGATGGTGCTGTCCCACCCGCTGGTCATGATCGGCTCGGACGGGCTCAGCATGGCGCCGGAGGGGCCGGCCGCCAAGAGCAGGCCCCATCCCCGCTCGTACGGCACGTATCCACGGGTGCTCGGGCACTACTGCCGCGAGCGCAGCCTCTTCGACCTCGCGACCGCCGTCAAGAAGTCCACCAGCATGCCGGCCGACCAGGTGGGCCTGACGGACCGCGGCAGGATCGCGCGCGGAATGAAGGCCGACCTGGTGGTGTTCGAAGCGGATGTGATCGCCGACACGGCGACCTTCGATGACCCCCACCAATACGCAACCGGCATTCACCACGTGCTGGTCAACGGGGTTGGCGTGATCGAAGAAGGGCAGCACACCGGCGAGCGTCCTGGCCGCATGCTGCGCAAGGCTTAGCCGCGCGGCCTCCTACTTCACCCGGCGTCAGCTCGCCTCGCTGGAGGGCCGCCGCTCCGGGGGGCCTCTCCGGTACCCTCGCAGCCGTTGCGGCGAGCCGCTTCATTGCGACTGTTTTCCGTACTATTCACGTTTTCCTGAACATAACTCAATACGTAAGCCTACACATCTTCATTATCACGTCTGTAGATGAACTGCGCCACACGACGCGGCTCAGGTGAATCAATCGTTTCGAAGTCTCTGCGGAGAACCTCCAAACCTTGCTCCACCGCGGGGTGCTCACCCCACGACGGGGACTCGTCATGCCTCAGGGGCAGACTATCCCTCGTGTGTGAGATCACACAGGGATCAGCTCTGAGGGTGGCAGGTCACCCGACGGCTCATCCGACCTCACGGTCCGGTCAGTCGGTCCCGCCTCCGGAAGGGCCCTGCGTCGGATCCGGGTCTCCGCTGTTCGCGATCACACCCCACCGGTACCATCCGCACACAAGACATAGCCACGGTTCCTGATCGGCGGGGCGCCATTCTTGGTAGGCACATTGGTCGCATTGGAAAAGACACTGTTGCTCGCTCATGTGGAGATTCTCTCACGCCAGTCCGCGCGCACCGCAAATCGATGGGATCGGCCACGAGGCCGCGGGGGCATCACTGCCCTCGCAGCAGGAGCATGGTGACAAATGCAGACTTCAATCGACCGCGAAAAGTCCTATTTGGGCCCATTTACGCTCTGAAAGGGTCGCATTCGTTCGATTATCGTACATAATGAGTGGTCGGGGGCGACAGCTCAGCAACGGCTGCCGACACAAGCTTCGTTCGAAGCGACATCTCTCCGGGAGGCTCCGGCCCTTGTCCATCACCCAGCAAGACCTGGCGGAACGCCTGCGCGGTGCGCGCAGCGACAGTGGACTGACGCAGCAGGAAGTCGCCGACGAGCTGGGCATCCCGAGGACGGCTGTCGTGCATATAGAGGCTGGCCGCCGCGCGGTGACGAGCCTCGAGTTGGCCGAGATGTCGCGGCTCTACGGTCGCGGCGCAGATGAGTTTTTGGCCGAGGAGCTGTCAGGAGACGAGGTGTCCGCGTTCTTCATGACCGTACCCGAGGTCGCGAGTAACGCGGTCCTTCGGCGCGATCTGCAAAGAAGCGCAAGGCTCTCCCGTCAAACCACTTTCCTCGAGCAGGTACTGGGGCGCAATGCCAGCCGTAGGTCGCTTCCCCGCTACGAGGTCGAGCCACCCCCCAGCTGGTGGGCTGCGATCTGCCAGGGCCGGGACCTGGCCGGTCAGGAGCGCAGCCGGCTCGACCTGGGTTCCTCCCCTGTCTGGAAGATCGCCGAGATCATCCGGCGCCAAGGCGTGAGGGTGACCGAGTTACCGTTGCCCGACCAGGTCTCTGGGATCTTCTTCCACGCGCCCGACACCGGACCCGTTATCGTGATCAATGAATCGCACCCCCGGACTCAGCGCTTGTTCTCATACGCCCACGAGTACTGCCACACGCTGGTAGACCGCTCGAGCCCAGGTACTGTCAGCAGTGTGGACAATCGCGACGAGCTGCGGGAGGTGCGCGCCAACGCCTTCGCCTCACACTTCATGATGCCGGAGACTGGGGTTCGGTCCGTGCTCGCCGGGCGTGGCAAGCTGGAGGGACATCGCGCCGGTCAAGAGATCTACGATGGGGCGAACGGGCTGAGAGCCCAACGAAGGGGCAGCGGGCACGACCAGGGAATCCATGTGTACGATGTCGTTGCGCTGGCGCGTCACTTCGGGATCAGCTACGAGGCAGCCCTTTACCACCTGATGAACCTCGAGCTGCTCCAGGACAGCGACTTCGAGCAGCTGCGCGAGCAGGATGAGATCGCCGGAAAGATCCTCCGCGCAACGCGCGTCGCTGAGTGGGGCGAGCACACTCATTGGTCGCTGGCTGACCAGCTTCTCTCCCTTGGGCTCGAGGCTTACATGCTTGGAGAGATATCCCGTAAGAAGCTACGCGAGCTCGCCCACGATGCCGGAGTAACTCGCGCAGAGGTCGAGGAGATCATGCTCCTGAATTCGACGAGGCGAAACTCGCGGAGGCATTGATCCCCGAGTGAGCTCGGGTTGACTACGGCCCTATCGGTATTCCGGATTCGGGTGATCAAAGCGGCAGCCAGCGTCCCATGCACTGCGCTGATTGCCGTGTGCCGGGATGCCGCCGGCATCGCGCAGCATTCGGGCCATGTGCATCAGATTCCACGTCATGAAGGTGGTGTTGCGCTGGGTGAAATCGTTTTCAGGCCCACCCGAGCCTTCGTCGGCATAGGATGCGCCTGGACCCGCCTCGCCGATCCAGCCGGCGTCGGCCTGCGGCGGGATGCTATAGCCCAGATGCTGAAGCGCGTACAAGACCGACATGGCGCAGTGCTTTACCCCATCTTCGTTGCCCGTGACGATGCACCCCGCCACCCGGCCATAATAGATGTACTGCCCCTTGTCATTGAGGTTGCCGGATTCACCGTAAAGCCGCTCGATCAGCCGGCGGCACTCAGAGCTTTCCTCGCCCAGCCAGATAGGGGTGCCGACCACCAGAATGTCGGCGTCCATCACTTTGGGGCACAGCTGAGGCCATTCGTCACGCTCAAAGCCATGCTCGGTCATATCAGGATAGACACCGGGCGGCAGCTCGAAGTCCACCGGTCGCAACACCTCCGTCGCAACACCGTTGGCATCCATGATTGCCTTGGAGACGTTAATCAGCGCCTCGGTGTTCGAGAGCGTCCCCGTTGGCTTGAGCGTGCAATTGAGAAAAAGGGCCGATAGGCCTGAAAAGTCGAAGTTGTGTCCTTCGCACAGGGCTTGTTGCTTCTCGTTCATCGTCATGTGTTGTCCTCTCCCGAGTTTGTGGTGCCGTAGGGTCCGAACGCTTCACGGAAGGGTTCCTGATTGTAGGGACCCTTGGAGAGAGCACCGCACCCATGGTTGCATACGAACGTCATCACGCTCACAGAGGGGAGTAGCGTGACTCGACAGTGGGGAAGAAGCGATCCAGCCTCGCCACCTGGCACTGCTTGCTGTGTGAATCTTCGCTCGATCACGGTAGAGTCGCATGCAGGGAGCGGTTAGCCTGCGGGGGGAGCTAAATGATGAGACTTCGCGGCCGCTACCCCTTTCGACCTCTCGCTCTTGCGGATACCCCTCGTCGCGGGCTAGGTCGGGCAAGGCGGATCTGTGAGACACGATAGTTGGAGACGAGCTAGGCGCCGCTGGATCTGGCTCTTCGTGCTCATTGTCGCGGTGTACCCGACGGGCTGTAGCACGCCACCCCCCGTCGAGACCTACTTCGCCGAATTGGTGCCCTTCGCACTGGGTGGAGTGAGCACTGACATTGTCCTGCCACCCACCCTGGACACCGACGCCCTGCTCGGCTCGGGTTGGGCTCCCTGGTCGGAGCAAGAGGCTGGCCGGGGGCTCTGGGTCCATGGCAATGATGCCGAGTTCCGTTTCTTCTCCGCTGTCGAGGGCGACCTCACGCTGGAGCTTCAAGTGCGGCCGTTCAGTCCTGCCGGCGCACGGTCTCAGGTCGTGACCATTGCCCTGAACGGCGAGGTGATTGACTCCCTCCCCCTCGCACGGAGCCTAGAGACCTACGAGATCCTTCTGCCGGGGAGGTTCTTAGAGGAGGGCTGGAACTGGGTGCAAATGGAGTTCGAACAGGCCCTCAGGCCATCGGACTTCGATGAAGACAGCAATGACAACAGGCCCTTCGCCGCCCGTTTTCGCCGTATCCTGGTGCGCTCACCTCTGAATCGTCCCCTGTGGCCGGAGCGCCCTTCGGCGATCGGCCTCAGCAACGCCGGTGAATCCCTCGCAGATGCCAGTATCGAGATGCCCACCGACAGCGTCATGGACCTTCTCGTCGAGCCGAAGGTGGGGCAGCATCTCGTCGGATCCGTTGACATGTCGTCGATAGATCTCGGCCGGTCGACCGAGATCCACGCTGCGATCGAGCTGCTCGATGAGAAGGGCGACGCACGTGTGCTCTTCAGCACGACGTTCGCCGAGGAGCCAGGCTCCGCGGTGACTCTTCAGGCCGACCTCTCGGAATGGGCCGGCGGGCTTGTTCAGATCCGTATGCGCTCGTGGGGGAACTCCAACGCCATCATCCGCTGGCATGGCCTCGGCTTGTCGGCGCCCACCGCCGAGGAGGTCGAGGCAAGCACCTTCGCGACACGCGCCGGGGACGGCCGACTGCTGCACCGAACCAACGGCGGCGAAAGCGAACGCCCTGACATCGTCTTGATCATGCTGGACGCGGCTCGCGCAGACGCCTTCCTGGGTGCCGACCAGCCGCCCTCGACACCCCACATCGATGCCCTCGCATCCGAGTCCACCCATTTCACCACCGCCTGGGCGCCATCCTCGTGGACGGGGCAATCGGTACCCGCCCTTTTCACCGGGCATTACCCGGACGCGGTCGGGGCGGAGGTGTGGGGCTCCCGGTTGCCGAAGGAGACTGCCACGCTTGCCGAGTTGCTCGCGTCGAAAGGTTATTTCACCGCTCTGTGGAGCCAGCACACGATCTACCGGAACAACCAGGGCCTGCAGCGGGGCTTCGAGGCCTTGCGGCTACCAGCCGGGGGCCGCGAGATCACAGATCTTCAACTGCTGCCGGATGCTGATTTCTTGTTCGTGGAGGACCGGCCGACCTTCGCAATGATTCATTTGCTGCCTCCACACGATCCCTACGAGCCTCCCGAGCCCTTCCGCGGTCGCTTGAGCTCCTGGTACCGGGGCGACTTCGAGCTCAACCGGGACAACCTCATGCAGCTGCCGAACGATTTGCCGACCGACGAGACAGTGCTCGAGGAGGCAATCAGGTACGTACGCGACCGGTACTGGGAGAACGTCGAATTCGCGGACCACCTGGTGGGTCGTCTGGTTCAGACGCTCAAGGACGCCGGCCGTTACGAGAACACCCTCATTGTCATACTCGCCGACCATGGCGAAGCACTCTTCGAGCATGGGCGCTTCCTGCACAGGGTTCAGCTGTACGAGGAGTCCCTTCGCGTTCCCCTCTTCGTCAAATGGCCCGCCTACATGAGCGGATTCGCCCGCCAGGTCGAACAGCCCGTGATCCTCCTGGACCTCGCCCCAACCCTGATCGAAGGGCTCAGTGTGGGGGGGGAGCAGACACCATTTCATGGCAGGAATCTGATCCCCACAGCATTCGACGACTTCACGTATGACCGCCGCTTGTATGCCTACACTCGAGGCAACGGGAGAGCCGACGAGGCCGCGTCACCGGTCTACGCCTACAGGTCGGGTCGGCATAAGGTTCTGTACAGCGCTTCCCTCGACATCCTGCAGCTTTTCGATCTACAGCAGGATCCCGGCGAGGAGCATGACCTTGCCGCGACGGACCTGCTGCGCGCCAAGTACCTGGCCCAGCAAGCCATGCGCCAGAGGGGCGAGAATCTCGCGCTGCTGGCACGGTCCGGCCCGCAACAGATCGAACAGCTGGATCCTGAAACGATTCGAGCTCTACGCGCCCTCGGCTACATCCAATAGAGGAAGGAGCCCGCCGCATGAGCAGCATAACTTCGAGAGTTTTCGCTTCGCTTCTGATCGCTGCCGTTGTGCTGTTGCTGGGCACACCGGTCGGATCAGCGGGCACACCCGCTAGCTCACAGGACAACGAGTATTCGCAGCCACAATTTGCGCCGGTGCAGGAGGATTTGTTCGGCGGCGGCTACGCCTACACCAACGCCATCGCCGACTATGACAATGACGGCGACCTGGACATCTTCGTGGGCTTCAACCAGCATCCCAACCGGCTGTACCGCAACGACGGCGGCACGTTCATCGACGTGGCCGCATCGGCCGGGGTTGCCGACAACGACGTGACGCGGGCTGCCGCCTGGGGCGACTACAACGGTGACGGGTATCTGGATCTGTTCGTCGGCTTCGTTTCGCGCGAGGGGAGCTGGAACCGGTTGTACCGGAACGAGGGCAACGGCGAGGGCGACGGCGAACGGTTCACCGACGTGACGGAAGCCGCGGGCGTCGCTATGACCGGCAGCTTCCGGCAGGTGAGCTGGGTCGATTACGACAACGACGGCGATGTCGACCTGTTCGTCGGCCTGCGCGACAAGCCGAACGCCCTGTTCCGCAACGACGACGGCAAGTTCACAGACGTGGCCGCAGCCCTGGGTGTGGCTGATCCGCGGCGCACCGTCGGCGCCGCGTGGTTCGACTACGACAAGGATGGCGATCTCGATCTGGTGGTCGCCAACATGGATGGTGACGCCAACGGCCTGTTCCGCAACGACGGCACGAGCTTCGTTGATGTTGCCGAGGAAGCCGGCCTCGACAATGGAGGACGGGCGCTCGGCGACTCTTCGTTCGGCACCGTGAGGCCATCGATTGCCGATTTTGACAACGACGGCAACCTCGACGTGTTCATGGCCAACTACGGCCCCAACGGGCTCTTCCGCAACCTGGGGAACGGGCGGTTCGAGAATGTCGCGCCCGCGATGGGAGTAGCCATCGACGCCCGCTACGACACGGCCACATGGGGCGACTATGACAACGACGGCCGCCTCGACCTCTATGTGAACGGCACCATCAGCCAGGGCACCAACTACCGCGACTACCTGTTCCACAATGACGGCGACCAATTCACCAACGTCACGCCACCGGTAATCGGCGATCTGAAGGCCGACCACGGGGCCCACTGGGCCGACATGAACGGCGATGGCGCCCTCGACCTCGCGCTCACGGGCGGCTCCGCGGAAGGCATGCACTACCTGCTGATCAACTCACTGGCCAACGAACGCGCTCGGAGGTCGCTGCAAGTCCTCGTTCTCGACACGGATGGTCATTACACCCAAGCCGGTGCCGAGGTCCGTCTCTTCGACACGGAGAGCGGCGAGTTGCTGGGAACGGGCATCCTCGACACGGGTTCCGGCTACAACTCGCAAAACGCCATGCCGGTACATTTCGGGCTGGCGGGTCAGGCGCTCGTGGACGTCGAAGTGACCACAATGACGCCACAGGGTCGGAAGCAGGCGCGGCTCCCCGGCGTCGATCCCAGCTCCTACGCCGGCCGTTGGCTGGTGGTGAAGATCGATGAGAGCGGTGAGGTGTGGCAGTAAGAGCGCGCCGACCCGGTCCGGCCGGTCAGTATTGTCCTGGCGGCATGCCGATCACGCCACCAGCGACGCCACCTCTAGCCACCGGCAGGATGGTGCTGATCCCACCACTGCCGGGCACGCTCCTGGGTCCACGAGCCGTTTATAGAGACACCAGCGAGGGCATCGGCTAACGCGTCGGCGCTCTGTGGGCGGTTAGCCGGGTCTTTTTCCAGGCACGCCATCACCACCTCGTCCAGCGCCTGTGGTATCGGCAACTCGCAGCACTTTGACGGTGGAACCGGTGTGCTTTGCGCGTGTTGCACCATGGTTTGGATGGGGTTGGCTGCGTCGAATACGTACTGTCCCGTGAGCAGCCAGTACGCCACACAGCCCACCGCGTAGAGGTCGGAGCGCCCGTCGATCTCCCTGTCGCCGAGCACCTGTTCGGGGGCCATGAACGCCGGGCTACCGCTCACCACGTGGTCGGCGGTGAGCTGCTCGCCCTCCGCGTCGTGCGGTTTGACGAGCCCGAAGTCGAGTATCTTGACGAAATCGACGGCGCGCCCGTAGCGGCACACGTAGACGTTGGAAGGCTTGATGTCGCGATGCACCAGTCCCGCCGCGTGGGCCTCGCCCAACGAGTCGTACAGCTCGATCGTGTGCGGCGAGCGGAGCGAGGCGGTCGCCTGAGCCTCCCTCTCGAAACGCCCCTGAACCGTCTTCCGGTCTTCGCTGTTGCTCTCGGCCAAGGCTTCCGGTCGGATGAGCTTGATCGCTGCGGGCCGAGCGAGCATCCGGTGCTGTGCACGCCAAACCTCACCCATGCCGCCGCTCCCCAGGATGTCGATCAGGCGATAACTTCCCAGTTCCCGAGCCCGGCTCACGGCGGTGCCGAGTCGGTACACGACGCGGGCGCCCACATACGCCATCCCGGTACAGACGAGATACGGAAAGATCGTGCCGAAGAAGAACGGGCCGGGCCCCACCGGGATGACGGTGCCGGCGTACTTCACGGACAGACCGATGACGATGGAGACGGAGGATGCCGATACCATCAAGGAGAGAAGCGTCTTTGCCGGCCGGTTGGGAATGATGACCGTATAGCAAAGCATCCAGACCGCCACCCACGAGAGCCCGAAGAAGTCGCTGTCTCGGTACGCGACCTCCGAGTACGCGCCCCAGAACTCGGACGTCGCAATGCCGAAGCTGCTCACAGCCCCAAACACGAGTCCAACATCCATGAGTTTCGCCGGCGCGATCGCGTGGCTTCTCACAACCACATACACGAGCAACGAAAGAAGGATCGTAACGGCGCCCGGAGCCCAATTGCTGAAGTCCTGAAAAAACTCGATATCGCCGACCAGGAGGTCGAGAAGATGGCCGAGAAAGTTGGCCAGGAAAAGCGTCGAAGCCAGGAGGAGCGCGAGGACCTGTAGTCGCTTCGAGGCCTCGAGAAGAAGGTCTGGGGGTAGCTCGCACGCCGGGCGTGGAAGATCCTCCCCACTCGGCGAGGTCCTTGCGGCCTTCACGGGAGCGAGAAAAGTGCGCTTCTGGCCTTCGTCCACACTCACTTCGTGATCACCGATCCCATCTCCTCCCCCAGAGAGGGGGCGCCGACCTACAACCGGACGGACACCTCATCGTGAGGTGTTGTAATACCGCATCCTGGCATCCACTACCACGCCCAGCCTGGATTTCTCAACGGGTCGCGGCTGCGCGTGCGCGATGGCGCGCGATGACTGCGTTACGCTTGATTCGAGTGCTCGACGGGCGGCATGGGTGAGGTGTATCGGGCCCGGGACACCAGGCTCGATCGTGACGCCGCAATCAAGGTTCTTCCCCAGGACTTCGCTACCGGCCCGGAACGGCTGGCTCGTTTCGAGCGGGAGGCCAAGCTCCTCGCTTCCATGAAGCACGCCAACATCGCAGGCGTCTACGGGCTTGAAGACGAAGGCGATCAGCGGTTCATCGCCTACGGTGCGCAGTGGACCGGATCGGAGTACAGGATCTACGTGAAGCAGCTCGAAGCCGCGGGTGGGCCCAGCGTGCTCTATTCCGCGAAATACCACGCGCACCTGACTTCGTGGTCGCCGGACGGGCGCTGGCTCTCCTACACGTCAGACGAGACCGGCACCGACGAGGTGTACGTAGTGTCGTTTCCCGAGACCGCGGCGCGAAAGTACCAGGTCTCCACCGATGGCGGGGTGCGGATGAAGAACCCGGACGCCCCGGTTCGCGAGATCCACATTGTCCTCAACTGGCTCGAGGAGTTGAAGCAGCGTGTGGCGGCGCGTCGCTAATCAAACGTGTTGTGCCCAAACCTGGGGGCGGGTCATCGTCACGCCACCAGAATGAGCAACACCCTCGATGCGGCCGCTCTTCAGCTGGCATGGAGCAACTGCAAAGCCGCATATCCAGCCTCGGCCCATAGGGTGCGACCGGCATCTCGACCAAGCGTGATGTTATGAATGGCCAGGCATGTCGCCAGATAGCGTGACCGGGACATGACCGCTGCGTCCAACTTGATGGTGTAGTGCGTCAGAACGTCCTCCAGCCAGCTTTTCCCATACCAGGCATACAGACAGGCGAAGTCTATCGCCGGGTCACCAATAACGGTGTCGCCCCAATCAATGATCCCACTCACCTCTCCCGAATGAGTGTCGACAAAAACATGTTCTGCCCACAGATCATTGTGAACCAGACTCAGCGGCCCATTGAAAGTCAAAGGAGCTTCGTTTTCGAGGTAGCGACCCAAGAGACCCTGATTCACATTTGGATCAACCAGCCTACTTAGCTGATCGCGGGATTTATCCCGCCAGTGCGCAACCAGGTCGCGTACTTCCAGCACGCCCGCTTCCCTGGCTTTTTCAACGGGATAAGTGTGCAGTCCTTCGAGAAATACTCCTAGCTGTCGCGCAACCCTATGCCGATCAACCACCTTCGAGATGTCACCAGATATACCGGGTAGTTTCCTGTATCCGCCAAATGTCCAGCCTGAGCTTTTGCGCGATTCGTGGAAGTACTCATAGTCAGGAACTGGTTGTGACACCCACTCCGCCAGCCCAGGAAGCAGCTTGTGTTCCCTGTTCAATTTGGCGGCGCCGCTTTCCCGCTTTGGGAAGCGAAACAACCACCTCGCATCAACCTCAAAGACCCGAAAATCCCACCCTTCATCCAGCAGCTCCACACGCTGACCGCGAAACTCTGGAAAGGTGGCAGTAATTGTTGCTCTCGCGTTCTCTGCCGTCAGAGTCTCTTCGCAGAAATTCATTGCGCTGTCCTTCGCGGCTAACAGGGATTCGTCCCTGATGATGTGGGAATTCAGGATTGCGCAACCTCCGGGCAGGAACACACCAGTCGCTGAAAGCGGCGACAAGAAGGAGGTCACGCCATGAGCAACGGTAACACGGGAGAGGTCAGGGTTGTCGAGTTTCGACGAGATATGCAGGAACTGTTGCGCAACAGGGTCCGTGAGCCGATCCAGATCACGTTGGAAGAGGAGCTGGCCGACGCGCTGGGCTGCGGGGACATGGAGGCGAGCCTCGACGCGGGGACTACCTCTCTGCCTTGATCAGACAACTGGGAAAAGGCATGGGAGCACTCGGAAAGAACGGCTTGTAGTTCTTGACAGAGACAATTCTGAAACCGGCGTCGCGAACAGCTTCGAGGCTTCGCCGGTTCATATTGCAGCCCACCTTGTTGAGGCGCAGCCACAGCGGGTTGAAAAGATCCATGAGGACTCCTGCCGGCCAATGCTCGCTGCGAAGGTGCTCCAAGAGTCGCAGTTTCCCCCCAGGCTTCAGCACGCGCTTGAGCTCTGTGAGGGTCTGTTCCACGGATTGGACGCTGCACAGGACGGTCGAGACGACGACCCCGTCGACGCTGCCATCATCGAACGGCAGTGATTCGGCGACTCCGGGAATGACCCGAATGGCGGCGCTTGCAGAACCCGCCGCCTCTTCTGCCGCGCACCGGAACTCGTCGTCGGGCTCGATCGCCGTTACACGGGCGCCGTTGCCGTAGTAGTGGAACATAGCGCCGGTTCCCGCTCCCACCTCCACGATCTCTCCGTTGAGACCCTCAACCAGCAGACGTCGGAACTCTGCCAGCCCCTCCTCGTCGACCTGTGCAGCAAACCACTGCTGGAACTCCACTCGCTCCATGGCCAACTGTTTGCGGGACAGCCTGGGGCCATGCCGCAGGAAATACGCGACCTCTCGAATCATCGGTGAGCTCCCTCAGCCGCCGACCGGCGTCGTGACTGGTCCGAGGCGCTCGTCGAGCCAATCGAGTGTGTACCGGATGACCTCATTCCACGGCGGCAGGTGACCTCCGCTCGAGACCTCGAAACGCTTGTCGGCCTCGGGCACGTCGATCGCATTGAAGAACGGCACCTGCCCCTCGGCGTACGGGTGCATGACGTCGGCATCGCCGTTGATCAGAATGGTGGGCGTGGTGATGCGGTAGACGAAGTTCCACGGGGCTGCTTCTTGCGGTTGCGAATCGAGCCAGGCAGCGTCGAGGGCGGCGCCGATAAGAACAAGGGCTTTGAATCTCTTCTCGAGTGCTACCGGTACAGCGAGCTCGGCCCCGTAACTGACGCCCATGTAGGCGACCTTGTTCTCGTCGAGCTCGGGCCGTTCGACGACGTAATCGACGGCGCGCATGATGTCCTGGGTTGCCCACACCGTCGCCTGGCGACGCAGCGTCGGTGTGCTCGGGCGTCCGTCGTCCGACCGCCGCTCGTAGGTGCCCTTCAACACGGGGTAGATGAGGGCCCGGCCGCTGCGCGGCAGGAACATGAGCTGGGACATCTCTGCGATGTTTTCCGACGAGCTGAGATAAAAGGCCGTGACGCCCGGGAAATAGACGACGGCTTGATACGGGGGCTCGGTATCGGTCGGCAGGAAGACGTGCAGGATTACGCGCTCTTCCGGGTAGGCGGCGGTGATCTCGACGCGCTCGCGGGTCCAATCGTCGGTTGTCTCGACGACAGTACGTTGTGGATCCAGGCCGATGGGATCGTACTCGTAGAAGCGCGTGTATGCGGCGAACGTCGCGTCGTCCACCGGCGCCAATTGGCTGAAGTCGAAGTACGGCTCCTCGATGGACCCGAGAAGATCCGGGGCGGGCGGCTCGCTGTACTGCGCGCACCGAAACCCGTTCGTCAGGCCCCGATCCCAGGCGTCGGCGGCCTCGTAATCCGTATACACGTACGTCGGCGAGTCCCACGCGCCGCCCAGCACGTAACGGCCTCCGCGCGATTCGTTCCACACCCATTCGCGCACGTTGCCTGCGGTATCGACGGTGCCGTTGACGCCAAACGATTCGGTGCTGCCTACCGCGACCGGCCCGTCAGCCGAAGAGCTGCCCGCCATGTTGCTGGCGGCGAGCATATTATCCCGCACATCGAGGCCGGCAGCGTGTTTCCAGTGATAGAACGTCGGCAGGCTCTTGCCCGCCCACTCGCAGAACGCCGCCGCCTCGAACCAGCTTATGCCGCGCACTGGATGGTCGGCACGGTCGGCCGCGTGACGGCTCAACTCCCAGGCCGCCGGGCCGGGTCGGCCCGTCGCATCGCGAAACTCGGCGGCGGCGCGCTCGCCGTCCCCGGAGATCCCGTGGGCCGCGAAGGTCGTCGTCCAGGCCGCAGCGTCGTCATATACGCCTTCATCGACGAAGAGTTGGAACTCGGCGTTGGTCACCTCGGTGCGATCGATGCGAAAGTCGGCAAGCGACACCGGCTCGGCACCGAGCACGAAGGCTCCCGCCGGAATCCAAACGGCGTCGCTGGCCTCGCCGGCGGCGCTGGCCCCGCTGGCGTCACTGGGCTCGCTGGCGTCACCCGCCCCGCTCGAACCCTCCAGCCGGACGGTTAGAGGGATACCGAAGGCGGGCAAGAAGCCACGTTCGTGGACCCGAGAGCCATCGCGCTCGAACCGGACCACCAGTTCCCGATCCGGAAGCCGCACCTTGGTCAGCGGCGTTGTCCCGAGTGTGACCCAGGCGCCCCCGGCGTAGGGGCGATACGAAACCAGCGCCCCCGGGGGATCGCTGTCGATGTCGACCTCGCCGCTCGCCGCGTCCAAGAGTCCTGCCAGCGTCGGATCGTCGGGAAGAACCTCCTGCGCGCGCAGGGCGAGCTGAAACGCCCCGACCACGTCGGCCTCGCTCAGCAGACGCCGCACCTCGGGTATGGCTTCGAGGCGGGCCCATTCTCGCTCTTGACTCTGCACTCGCCACCGATAGATCGCGGTGCCTCCGAGGACGACGAGCGCGATGACGACGGCCGCGGCCACGACCTTCGTGCGCGTCGAAAAGCCGGCCGCTCGTGCCGCCCCCGCTACACCCGCCGCTACTGCCGCTCCTGTCCCCGATGCCTCGACGCCGAGCTCGGCGACAAGCTCTGCAACCGAAGCCTGCCGGTCGGACGGTCTCTTCTCCATCGCCCGGGCGATGGCGGCCGACGTTTCTTCCGTAACCTCGGGGCGATTCTCCCGGATCGGCGGCGGCGTTTCGGTGAGGACTTTCGTCAGGATCACCTGCAGCGTATCGCCAATGAACGGCGGCGCGCCCAACAGCATCTCGTACAGAAGGACGCCGAGGGCATAGACATCGGAGCGGGCGTCGATGTCGTATTCGCCGCTGGCCTGCTCGGGGCTCATGTAAGTGGGCGTGCCGATCGACAAGCCGGCGGCAGTCAGCCGGGTAGACTCCTCGTTCGAAAGGGCCAAGGCGATGCCGAAGTCGGCAACGAGCGCTTGGCCCGCCTGCATCAACACGTTCTCGGGCTTGATATCGCGGTGAACCACCCCCCGCTCGTGGGCGTACTGGAGGGCCGCGCCCACTTGCCTGCCAATCTCGAGGGCTTCGTCGACCTCCATCGGGCCACGTTGCAGGCGCTCCCGCAGGGACTCGCCATCCACGTAGGGCATCACGTAGAACGGCGCGTTGTCGACCTCCCCCGAGTCGTAAAGCTGCAGGATGTGTGGATGCTGCAGGTTGGCGGTGACTTTGATCTCTTCGAGAAAACGCTGCGCGCCGAGATACGCCGTAGTCTCCTTGCGCAGCACCTTGATGGCCACTCGGCGCTGGTGTTTCGTGTCGTCGGCGAGGTAGACGTCCGCCATACCGCCGGAGCCGACGGACTCGATGATTTTGTAGTGACTGAGCGTCTTGCCGACCAAAGGAACCTGCATGTGCTTGGGGAACGGCCAGCCCGAATGGCCACCCCTTCTGATGCGGTGCTGGCGGCCACCCCGAATGGCCACCCCTTCTGATGCGGTGCTGGCGGCCACCCCTAATCTGCTGCTGCGCCGGCGGCGCCCTGATTCCGGCGCGGTGCCGGCGACAGTAATTATTGCGAGCTGCTGTCCGCGGGCTCCTCGGGCTTCAAGCTGATCGAGGTGTCCGTGTCGATCTTCCACTCGCCGTCGACCTTCCGCAGGACGGTCACGTACTTGCCGTAATCGTCCACGGATCCATCTGCACCGCCGCCGGTGGAGGTCCAGCTCCCGAACTCAACAGCCATCTCTCCGGAGGCCGCAACCAGGACACGATCCGCGCTCCAATCGTTTACGCGGTCCGGATTCTCGGCGTCCGACCGATCCAGCTCGGCCTGGATCGCGGCCCGCCCAACGGCTGGTTCGGTCCTGTCCGACTGCAACGCGCCGTCCTCCGTGAACAGGGCGGCGATGCCTGCAGTGTCTCTTGCGTTCGCCATCGCCAGCCACCCAACGTTGACGTCACGAATGGCCTGCTCCTCGGCCGCGTAATCGATCCGAGACTCTTCCTGAGACTCTTCAGCCCGTGGTGCACACGCCGCCACCACCAGGCCAATCAACAGCAACGAAGCGGCTCCGCGGAAAGTCATAAGATTCCTCCCGGGTTTAGAAACGAGGTCTCTCCCGCCTGCAGGGCTGCCGGTCACGCAAGCGAGAGTTTTGATTGGGAGACATCACTCTACCGACGCACGGATAGGGCGACAATAGGCATCATGATGAAACCCAGTTCAGGAGGATCCGGCGCCTGGAGCTACTCTCCCTGTCTATGGTCCCGGCCATCCGGGCCCCGACTCGATACCAGAGTCGATCACCACCCGAGAATTCATCTAAAAGGGCCCAGTCGATTGATCTTGGCCGCCAGGATAAAGTCGCTCTCGGTGAGCCCGTCGATCTTGTGAGTCCAGATCTCGATACCGACCTTGCCCCAGGCCAGGTAGATATCCGGGTGATGGCCTTGCTCCTCGGCAAGCTCGCCTACCTCGACGACGAAGTCGGAGGCCGAACGGAAATCGGAGAACGCGAAGTCCCGGCGCAGGTGGTGGTCGTCGATCACTCCCCAGTGAGGCACCTCGCCTCGCAGGGGCTCGATCTCGTCAGGCGTCAATGGCGGCACGTCACCGCGACAAGGGATACAGGTCTGATCAGCCAGATCACCCACTTCAGGACCTTCCTTCTGCACCTCGACCACGGGCTGAAGCGGCGGAGGTGCTCGCGGACTCGGTGCGATCCCACATTCGAGTCGAACCGTATCGCTCACCCGTGTCGTTCAGGACCGTCACCACAGTGCGGTACCGGCCGGCGCGAGCGAGCTGGATCGCTGCGTGGACGTAGGCACCCGAGGAAGGCCCCACGAATAGGCCTTTGCTTGCCAGTGCCGCGCACATCTCCAGCCCTTCGTCGAGCGTAACCGGGACCCGTTCATCGACGATCGACAAATCGAGAATCTCGGGGACGATGTCCTCGGCAAGCCCGAGCGGCTTGAGGCCTTCGATTCCGGGGAAGCGCTCGGGGATGACCGCGGCGACATGCGTCGCGGAGTTGGCTTCCCGGAGCCGCCGGCCGACGCCGGTCAGGGTCCCTCCGGTGCCGACTCCGGCGACGAACGCGTCAGGTAGGGCGTCGGCGGCGGCCTCGACCTGCTCGAGGATCTCCACCCCCGTCGTCTCGTAGTGGGCAAGCCAGTTGTTCGGGTTGGCGTACTGGTTGGCGTACCAGTAGCGCTCGGGATGCTCCCGCGCCAGGCGCGCGGCCACCTCGAGCGCGAAGTCGTAGCCCTCGATAGGATCCGTGAGGACGATCTCCGCTCCGTGGGCGGCGATCCGGTCCAGGCGCTCCTTGCTGGCGTTGCCCGGAACCACCAGGGTAACGCCGACGTCGAAGGCTGCCCCGAACATCGCGTAGGCGATGCCCGCGTTGCCCGAGGACGAATCGAGCAACCGTCGCCCGCCGGACAGCTTCCCCTCCGCGACGGCCCGGGCGAGGATCCGGGACACTGGACGGTCCTTGATGGAACCCCCGGGGTTGCTGACCTCGAGCTTGGCAAACAACCGTGTGCCGGGCCGCAGTTCCACGATCCCCTCGAGCTCGATCAGAGGCGTGTTGCCCACCGCCGACAGCAGCCCCTCAGCGGTTGGCGATCGTCGGGACGCGAGATCCACGGCCGCCGGCTCCATCATCACGCCGCCACGCCGCAGAAGTGTTCGTAGTCGACGTAGCCGGGAAACGCGACTTCATCCCCGCAGTAATGGCAGTCCAGGTTGCGCTCGAGCTTCAGCTCGGTGAACCGCGGCCGCAACGCGTCGTAGTGCAGGAGCCGGGCGACGAGGGGTTCGCCGATGCCCAGCAGGATCTTGATCGTCTCGACCGCCTGGACGAGCCCGATCACCCCGGGCAACACGCCCAGCACGCCGCCTTCGGCGCAGGACGGGGCGAGCTCCGGCGGGGGCGGCTCCGGGTAGAGGCAGCGGTAGCAGGGACCAGGGTCGTGTTCCCGGCCCGGCCAGAACACTGTCGCTTGGCCCTCAAAGCGGTACACCGAGCCGTGGACGTTCGGCAGCCCCAGCTTGATGCAGGCGTCGTTGACCAAATAGCGCGTCGGGAAGTTGTCGGTGCCGTCGACGATCACCTCGTAGCCGTCGAAGATCTCCTCGACGTTGCTGCTGTCGATGCGCACCTCGTGGCCCACCACCTCTACGAGGGGGTTCAGGGCCGTTAGGGTTTTGCGGGCCGACTTGACCTTGGAGGTGCCGACATCATCGTCGGTGTACAGGATCTGGCGCTGCAGGTTGGAGCGATCCACCAGGTCGTTGTCGACGATGCCGAGGGTGCCGACGCCGGCCGCAGCGAGGTAGTAGGCGGCCGGAGAGCCCAGACCGCCGACGCCCACCAGCAAGACCTTGCTCTCCATTAGCTCCGCCTGCCCCTTCTCGCCGACCTCTGGGATGGTGAGGTGTCGGCTGTACCGCTGCCGCTCCGTGTCGGTCAACAACCGGAGCACCTCCACTGGGAGCCCCTCCGTCTTCCACCGGTCGAAGCCACCGCTCACCGAACGGACGTCACGGTAACCGAGCTGGCGGAGGTCTTCGGCCGCGAACAGCGAGCGGGCTCCCCCGGCACACATCACCAGCACGGTGGTATCGAGATCGGAGACGACCTCCTCAATCCGCAGCTCGAGGAATCCCCGCACGATTCGCTCGGCATCGGCGGCACTCCCCTGGGAGATCTCGTCGGGCTCCCGGACGTCGATCAGCACCGCCCCGTGGCGCTGGAACTCGGCGGCCTGCGCTGGCGTGATCTCCGGGATCTGCTGCCTCAGCTCCCTTAACCTCCTCTGCTTTGCGTTCATGACCTACCTCCTGCCACCGCTGGAACGATGGAGATCACGGCCTCCTGCTGCACCGGCGTGTCGAGTCCCTCGAGGGAGTTCACGTTCCTGTCACCTACGTAGACATTGACGAAGCGACGAATGCCCTCATCGGGGTTCAACACCTGCTCGAGAATGCCCTCGTGCCGCTGGGCAAGGGCCTGGAGGGCCTGTTCCACGTTGGAAGCTTCCACCGAAACCTCGTCCGCTCCCCCGGTGTAGGTGCGTAGCGGCGTGGGGATGCGGATGGTTACTGTCGCCATGTCGTCGTCTCCTCTATCCGTTGCTCGATGAATCGTGAACCGTCCAACCGCCAGGCTCGGCAGTCCGCAACGCCCTCTGGTCCTACGGAAAGGATCAGGTACACGTATCCTTCCCAGGCGGCCTCGAGGTCTGTTCCGGAGGGCCGTGCCGGATGATCTGGGTGGGTATGCCAAACGCCGACGATGTCCAGGCCATCCCGGCGCGCTGTTTCATCAACTGCAAGATGGTCGTCAGGATCGAGCAGGAAGCGGTCCTGCAGCCGCTCGGCGGCCAAGTTGCCAGTCTTCTCCACGCGCTCGATAAGAATCGCACCCGCACCTCCACGGCCGACCAAAAGCCCGCAGACCTCTGAGGGATACCCGTCTCTGGCCCAGCGATTCAGACGTCGTTTCAGTAGTGCGGGAATTCGCAGTACGTGTACGGCGGCGGCGTTCGGGTTCGTGACCTTGAAGCCATTGCCGCTGAGCTCTTCCCAGTAGTCGACGATGCAGCCGTCCAGGTAAGGAATGCTGAATTGGTCGACCAAGACCTCGATCGTCAGCTCGGCAGCACACTGGGGGATTCTCATGTCACCTTCCTTCGGCGTGTCGAACGTGAAGGCGTACTCGAATTCGGAGCAACCTCCGCTCCGAACAGACACGCGCAACTGCTTCCCTTTGGCCTCGTCGTTGTGCTTTGCGAACGAGAATGCCTTGCGCACCGCAGCTTCGGTAAAGACCACGGGTCGCTCGGACGTTGGCTGCAGCGCCGCCGTGTCCCGACGGCCCGGTGCTCCCAGTTTCTTGCTCTCGAGTTGGCCACTTGCCTGAGGCATTTGTAAGCTCCAGATTCATTGGAGGAGGATCCAGATCCGCCTCTTGTCCCTGCTCAGCCGACCGAACCCTCCATCTCCAACTGGATCAGGCGGTTGAGCTCGACGGCGTACTCCATCGGTAGCTCCTTGACGAACGGCTCAATGAAGCCGTTCACCACCATGACGAGCGCCTCTTCCTCGCTGAGCCCACGGCTCATCAGGTA
>SDBT01002985.1_pt1 | contig 29471 bp, 25 predicted proteins | sample 2277101 | NCBI WGS metagenome assembly SDBT01 (sample SAMN10404973, study PRJNA504765) | marine sediment metagenome | isolation source: marine sediment core GS10_PC15, 103 cmbsf | place: Arctic Ocean: Southern Knipovich Ridge | collected 2010
TTCCCACGCCCTGCAGTGCCGCCGTCGTAGTGTCCGCAGCGAAACGAACAAACTGTCCCGAATGAACATTGGCCGAGAAGGTTCCCGATACTACAGTCACGTCGTTGACTGTACCTGCAGTCGCAGTGAACTCGTTGGTCTTGACGTCGAGCAGCAGAACACCCTCTTCAGGGAACTGCCTCGATGATGTCAGTGTGAGGAATGATGCGAATGCGAGGTATGGCAGAGCCAGTGTGGTCTGAATGACTGTTGGAGTCAGTCCCTCAGGCGTAGATGTGAGAGGTGCAGCCAGTGTGATGGAGCCCTCTTCCGGGTCCACAGCTGTGATGGATGCCACCTCTTCAGTGCTCTTGCCTCGACCAATGACAACCGTGTAGGGGAATCCGGTCGTGGGGAAGTCCCGCGCGTTGGTCAGGAGAACCTTCGTACCAGCTGAGTCAACAGCGATGATTGCTTCTTCGGCATCCTCACTATCCGTGAAGGCATGCACAAACGCAGTCTCAACATCTGGCGCAAAGAAGATCTCGTTGGTCCCGAAGTCGATGAAGCAGTAGTCCAGCGTCTCTTCGTTGACCTGACCTTCATCCAGAACGATTGTCCCGAGCTGTGGGAAGTCCGAAGCGTCGTTCACGATGATGGACTTGTCCCCAATAGCCACTGCCTGTGCAAACGTCCCCACCTCCGTGATCTGAGGTCCAAACAAGATGCTCAAGACCGCACGGAAGCGATTTCGCACCTGCTTGAACTGCAGGGCGATTGCCTTGACGATCGCACGCCACTCGTCATCACCGAACCCGAAGACAGGTCGGTTCAAGCCGAGGTTGTGCCCCACGATGTTGAGGAACTGTCCGTCGGCAAAGTCGAGTGAGAGTTGATCGCGTACTTCTGCAATCTGACTTTGGTTGCGTTCAGTCGTCATAGTACAGTAACTAGAGAGTCCCCGTCAGAATCAAATGGAACCGGCAGCTCGTTTTCGAGCACCGTGATGTTCGAAGTTGGGTCTGTGATTGTGATGTCTCGAACACCTGAGATGTTGTGCGCCACATCGATCATCTTCGATCGGATGACGTCCTCACCAATCCTTCGCGCGTTGATATAGTCTTCGATTGCACGACGCACACCCGGACTGATGTCTGCTTCAGTGAATCGATCCTCTGCAGTGATTGTCGCACGTACAGTGATTCGCTTGATGATCGGCGCCTCTACAGCCAAGAAGATACCTGCAGCCTTTACGCCTGGGAAGTTCACCGAGTCATTCGGGTCGCCTTCGAGCACCTTCTGAACCTCTGCCACCAGGTTGGTGTAGAAGGTGTAGTGCACGATGACCTGAGTACCCGCAGACAATCCTGCCGTGTCCAGGATGATGAACTCACCAGTACCCTTATTGAGCACGTACTCCACATCTCGTGCGAGCTGTACCCATGGTCCAGCAGTTGGCTTGACGAACACTCGATCAGTACTACGTACCACCGGGAAGTTCTGAACTCGGAAACGTCGCTGTCCTGTTTCAGCTCCAGTGGACACAACATCGATGACGTTGACGATCGCACCAACACCGTGGTCATTCGCCAATCCAGTAACCAGATTCAGGATATTCGTCTGTGGATGAGATAGAACTTCGATCAGCTCTGCTGCATTGACGCCCTCAGCCTCGATGAAGATGAAGCCTGAAGAAGGAAAGTCCGACCCATTGTTCAACTCGATCTGTGTAGCTCCCAAGAGCACGCCTGCACTCAAGCTATCTGCTGGGAGCGGAGCAAGGTCTGGCTCCAATCCCGTACCGTCATCGATGTACACGATGACCTCATCCAGGTCAAACGCTTCCTGTATGCTAGCAGAGGTGACACGCTGTCCTGTCTCTGGATCCTCCACACCGATCGAGTTGCCACGAAGGGCACGAGGCGTTCCACGACTCAACGTCTGGATGCGCTCCAGCGCACGAGCACGGAAGTCCTCGTCATTTTCTCGGTTGGTACCACCAGCCATGTTGGTGGTGTTTTGGACACGCCCACCACTAAACGGTGGCGCACCCACGAACTTCGTCACACGACCTACACCTACATTGCCAGCAGTGCCGCTGTCAGACGCCCTTGCCCGAATCTCGTTGGAGAACAGGTTTCCTGCCAGGATAAAGGCAGGCTGCTGTGTGATGTAGTTCTTCGCGCGCTCTGACACTGTGGGTGGTGCCTGGATAGTTGTCCCGGAGTTGATAGTCTGTGACGCTGCGCCGGTCACTAAAGCCACTCGATCAGCTACGAAGATATCGGTCAAAAGTGGAGTAGCCACATCAAGCGTGAAGGTGTTAGAAGCTGGGGTATTAGCAATGACCGACACGTCCTGTACACGCGAGGTACCCTCAGCGATACGGATGACATATGGAAAGCCTGAGTTCGGAAAACGTCCGGAATCAAAGACTTGAACAGATGTTGCACCGACTATAGCATCCACAGCGACGTCATCCACCTTCAGGTTGCCATCAGAAAACCGGATCTGTCCGAATGCACGCTTCGCAGGCTCACGAGGAATACCGAAGTCTGCTAGACGTCGGTCAAGGTCTTCACCAGAGGCAGTCGTCAGGGAGAACGCGTCGAGCAGCTGTACCATCTGGAAGTACTGCTCATCGTCCTCCAAAGCAGCCGCTTCAAGGATAGTACGAATCACGGAGCCGACCTGGAAGTCACTCAACGCTGTTCGTGCCTGAACGTACGCAATCATGTCCGTCAGGATCTGCTCAAATGTTCTCGGAGTGAACGCCATCAAACTCTCCTAAGAGCGAAACTCGTGGCCAATAGATCATTGGAGTCAATCAGCTTCAGTCGAACGTTGGCCACAATCACGTCACCGATTACGCTCAACAGCAGCTCATCAATACGCTGTACCCGAGTGTCACTACGTAGTGTGTTCGCTACATCGATCTGGAAGGCAGTGAAGGCCACACTAGACGCCTTTGAACCGATTGGGAACTGTGCCCCGTATCGAGGGTGTACCGTCAGCTCGCCACGCTCTGTTGCGAACTTCAACTTCATAGCCTGGTCTACATTCGGTACACCAGCAATCGTACTCAAGTCACCAGACTGGCCGACACTCAGGTCTGTCAAGTCGATGTCGGTAGCCACAGTCACTGACTTGAGGCGAAGATCCCGACCATACGCTTGCTGGATAGGACCGAAGCGGAACTCGTCCTTGTTGCCTGTATCCTGAAGGGACTTGTCTCCCAAGTTGATTGACGCGGCTTCTACACCAGACACGTCATCGACTGGACACAAAATCACGTCTCCCGGACCAAGAACATTGATACCTCGCACGTTGGAAATATACGGAGCCCTCAAGTCGTTCAAGAGTGCAAGTTCATGCCAACGACCACGGTTGCCTGTGCAGCGTTGCGCGATGTCACGGATAGTCTCTCCCACACGAACAGTTGTCTCACGAACAGCCGAAGCAGGTGGTCTGTTGCCCAAGAAGGTCGGCGACCCACCAGTGTCTGGTGGACGGCGCGTCAATGTGCTACTACCACCGGTAGCATAGGTACGTACAACACGAGAGTACTGCTGAGTGTGCCGCGCAGCTACTGTGTCCTGCAAACTCTTCTCAGTGGAAATACGCGCACAGGTGACCTGCAGACGACGCAAGTTACGAACCAATGGGTCCTGCAGCGGAAAACGCTGAGAGATTGTCGGAGTTTCACCAGCAACCAAAGGTATGGTCTGTGTGAACTCAAAGATCTTAGCCAAAGCATCTGCCAAGTTATCGAACAACTCAATGGCTCTGCGGACTGTACGAGATCCGAACTTAGTCACGGACTCCTTGATGGCGAGCACACCACGTGCCAATGCAACCGCAGGTCCCAGCAAAGTGGTGATGGCTGAAACACCCAAGCCATCCAAGCGGTCAATACCGGCTGCAATACTCGTGAGTACCCGTGAGATGTTGTTCGCGTATCCCTGCAACCGTGCCAGGAACCGACGACGAGAAAGGATGTCTTCCAGTGGATCCTCGATGACACCCAAAGAGAAATCGGCACGAGCCAGAGTCCGTAGCTGAATCTGGTACTCATAAGTCATCGGGCTACTTGCATTGTGGATCAGCTTGAAGTCGATCGGTTCTACTACCCAGTAGTCCACGTCCTTAGCATTGCGCCACACCATGATGACACGACCCGCACGTTCATCATTCTGCTTGAAGGCAGAGTAGAGACGGAACAAGTTCCTCAGGAAGATGATGTCATCGAAACCGGTGATTTCATCGTTCGGGATCTTCGAGCGCTTCGCAAAGTCCCCGATATCGGGGATCAGAGCTTCGAATGCTGCCGTAGAGATGCCCAGCAACGGGATAGTCGTAGGACCCTTCTTGTTGGGTCGCAGACCTGTGGTCCCTTGGATACGAATGTTCCGGATGATGCTTCCGTGAGACTCAACGTACTTACCGCCGTTCTGCGTTGCCACGATGGTGGTTGCGAACGGTTCGGTGATTTCATTCACCTTCGGAGGTACACGGAAGAAGAACTCAGCATGGTTGCCGCCGCCTTCACCAGAGCCGCGCTTACCTGCGCCACCGGGGTCGATTCCATCGAACTGAACGATGTTGTCCGGGAAGTTTGCGTCTTGATCCAACAGGGCGAGAGAATACAGCTGCTGCATACGCCGGGACAACTGTCCGGAGTCTACTGCCTGTTCACGGGTCCTTTCGTCCAACGTCGTGACGACGTCAGCCGTAGCTCCCGATACCAATACTGTTCCTCGTCCTCTTGCAACCATGTTATGACCAGTTCACTGTTTCGAAAGGAGTCAAAATCCTTGTGGCGGTCCCTGTCTGCATCCAAGTATCAATGAGATCTGAGTAGCGCATAGCGGCTTCCGCATGCGTGTTAGGTAGGCTGGATTGCAGTGCAGACAACCAGCCTACCAACCCTGGTGGCGGCGTAGCCATAAAGACAGGGAGCATCCCCAAACCTACTGTCAATGCGAACACCTCGAACGCTGTCTCTAGCTGTGAAGCAAGTACCACCCCCGTACCATCTGCTTGTCCTGCGATAAACGCTGCCTCCAATGCCGGCTTCAAGGCAACTATCGCGAGTGCCACAGTCGTAGATACAGGAATGATCGCCGCAGAGTAGGTTTGTGTTGCGTCTCCCCACGCAGCTGCACACGCTGTGAATCCCTCCGGTGGTTCGAAGAAGAGCGTGGTGAGGTCAGCTTCGAGTCCAGGTGCTAGTAGTGGCATCACTCCACCACGTGTTTCGTGCTCTGGAACTCTATGAAACGCGCGATTGTCGCTGCGTCGAACATGGCAGGTCCCATTGCCGTCTGTACAACTGCGTTGGTCAGAACGTCCTCCAGGACTGCCCCGAGAACCAGGGGTTCTTCTGCGTTCCGGCCAACCTTGATCTGCGCTGACTCCAACTCTACCACATTTGTGCCCTCGATGACAACCTGATCGCTGCTGACCACCTCGAAACTAGTAGGAACTTGGACTCTCCAGCGCTCCTCGTCCACCACAATGTAGGTGGCAGACTTCATACCATCAGTGGTGACGTTGGTAGCTGGGTTGGTCTGCGGCAGTTCAGGCTCAGCGGAATCTTGTGCTCCGACACCTTCAGGCTGGGGATCCCACGTCCACTCCACAGAGCGGGAGGGCTTCATGTAGATCTTGACGTCCCCACCCTCGTCCTGCTCAGATCGAGAGAACCGTCCCTGTACCGGATCTTCTCCGGGCTGGATAGCTCCCCCTGCGAAGGTGGTGGAGATGATGATGTCTCCCAGCGACGTGATGACTGTCTCGACACCGTTGATTCGACTGAAGTATCGACCTTGCTGTTCAAGCGCACGTCCCGCACCATTGGAATCCGGGTTGCCTCGCCCACTAGTAGCAGGGTCAAAGGTGTTGCGTGCATGTGGCCACCACCGAACGATGAACGGTCGGTCGATCTGTCCACCGATGAATCCTACGACACACCAGTCTCCGTCAAGGTCGTAGGGGTTGATCTGGTGTAGTGCTGCGTTCAGCTCTTCCCCAGTGGTCAAGCATGAAGATCCTCGTGGCAAGAACTCATGGTAGTCGTCCACACCTGCCCTAGCATCCGGAGTGATGACCACATTGGGAAGACGTAGATATGTGGCGGTTCCATCCAAGACGACCAACACTGTACACTCGTGAGTGTGTCCACGACGTTCCAATGTTCGGATAGCTGTGCTATTGCCATCCTCATCATCTGAGGGGTACACCTCCATCACAACACCCAACATCATCTGATACACACGCTGTGCGAGGTAGTCTTCTGGATCCTGCGTCATCGCCTGCTGAATAGGAGTGCCGTCAGCTGAGATGGTTTCACGGAAAGTCATCAGAGTGTCTCCAAGAAGTCAACGAACTCTTCTGAGAAGTCACTTCGTAGAGCTGATGACAAGTCTCTACCAGATGCTCCAGACGAAGTCTCTGATGTAGACTCATCCAACGGATTTTCACCAGCATCACCCAGGAAGTCGAACGCGCCCGCACGCTCAGCATCTGTGAGTACCTGATCAAGTTCATCCAGAGCCTCGCCCATACGAGCTTCTGCACGGAGTCGTTCAAGACCGAAGCGCAGATCTCCCGAAATACGGATCTGATCTACCTGGATGTCGTTGTCCTCGAACGCTACGTCCGGATCCACGCTACCGGCCAAAACCACTGTCTCATTGTAGGTCGCAGCTACTTGTGCACTGTCCACGTCGTTTTGGTAAGACGCGCCAGCACCACCACCGCGTGCCGCACCAGAGAACTCGAATCCCGGAGATCTCAGAACCAGTGCCCTACGAACTGCAATCGGGTCCGGCACCACGAAGTACGTGGACAATCGTCCAGAGGAGGTTCGTCGTTGGGTGTCTGTTGGGTTCATAGGACTAAGAGGTGGCAACACATACATAGGGAACGGATCGTTCCGCTGTCCACGTGTCACCTGCAGTACGGTGGTCATCTTGTTTGGGAACTGCCACTGGTGATTCACTGCCTCAACGTAGAAGCTCATGTTCCGCTCGACGATGTCAAGACGGTATCCTACACGGATCTCGGGGGCACCTCGCATTTCGATCCGACCAGCCACGTACTCCAGGTTGTGCTGATACCAGTGATCATGGAGTAGTGCCCAGCGAATCAACTGCTGGCGAGTGAGTATGCTATCTACGTTGTTGCGTGAGCTTGATGGTGGCGGAACCTCCTCTGGCTGACGTCCAGCCTCATCAAGTACTTCGTCACGAGGACGCTGCGAATCTTCATCCTCTACTGGACCACGATCAACCTCATCATCCTCAGCTCCCGCATCAGAGTCTGTTTCAGAAATGATCTCACCCCTATTGATCGAGGCTTGTAGATCAATACCATTGTCCGCATAGAACTGTACGGGATCAAAACTTCGATTATAGCCCGGTGGTGTAGGTGGCCGATTTGCTTCTCCCGAAGGAATGATGATTGAAGACCATCTTCCTGGATTACCTTGACGTCCAGCAGAGTTGGTGTAGCTGGCTTCATTGAAGTCTGCCGGAGGAGACACAAAGTGAAAACGCGGCGAGGCGCCGGGAGTTACGTTTGGTCGGTCACTACGTGGTGGGAAGAGACGATCGATCTCGAAGTGTAAATGTGTTCCTGCGTTGCCTCGTCTACCAGTCCCAGTGTTTCCCATCGTGCCAAGGATCGTTCCCTTGGTCACGCGGATCGGAAGCGCCACACTTCGGCCTCCCGATTGTCCAGGAGCTGAGAATCGCTGACGATCACGTCGTGACGCAGAACCTACACCCATTCCCGGACCAATAGCAATGGAACTCAAGTGAGCGTATACAGACAGTCTGATTGTGCCACTGAAGTCATGCTTCACAACAACGATCTTACCGTACCCACCGAACGCACCCTCAGGTGCAGACACTACGACTTCGCCGTCAGCAATGGCGCGGATAGGAATCTGGGCCGCGGCCGGCGTGTTCTGGATACCCGGCTCTGCCACGATGTCAATGCCCTGATGGTACACCCACGAACCGGCAGAACCAATCAGTGGCTTCTCTCGATAGCCCCAACGTGCCTTTCCAGCATTACGGAACCTGGCACCTTCTGTACCAATGCAAGGCACATCCAGTGTTCCGGGACCTGCGACGACTGGCTGAAGCGATTCTGGCTCTGCTACCTCATCAGCCTCTTCGGTCTCTTCCACAGGAGCTGGAGTAGACACTCGGTCAGCCACTGCGAGAGAGAAGCGAGCAAATCTTGTGTTCAACCTACGTACACGCAGACCGTGCCGCATGATGTGCACGGGCGTGACAATCGGCAACAAGTCATGCATGAAGAAGTGCTGATCTTCACCCAGCAACGCATCCGACGTGAACTCGAACAGATTGAAGTGTTCGTGATCGCTCCGTCCAAAAGCTGTCTTGACAATCTCCTCCTCATGGATCACCGCCACATCTATAGTCTTAGTTGCCAAGATGTTCCCACGGCCGGCTCGTCTGTCGGCCACGTTGATGTTCGGGATCTGCACGGCATGTCGACCCGGCAGGTTCACGCGATCAGCAAAAATCTCGCCAAAGTAGACGATCCCGATCTCACCCTCATTCTCCCCTAAGGTGACGTTGACACCGCGAAGATCTATGCCGTCGATAGTAGAGAACGGGTATTCTCGCATGATCATCGCTGGGATGTGCGTGATACCTGCTCGACCACCATCCTGATCAAGGTTGCCCTCAATCTCGTCCGCAGCACGAGAGTACTCACCTACGACACCTTGTGAACCCCTAGCTACCACAGGACGTAGGTCAAAAATCACCTCGTTGATGATCTCATGGGACATGGATCGAACGTAGCTAATGAGTGGACCTTGCTGCTGCCAGACGGTGTACCCATCGTGATAGCCATCGATAGCTGTACGCTCCACGAATCCGAAGATGTCGATGACATCAAGCAGAGATGCTGTTGCTTCTGGCAGGGAACTTCTGAGGATATCCAACGTCCCACGATCTTGATCGTGGGCACGTCCAGGATCTCCTGTGATCAAAGTGTTCTGCAGACGTGCATCGGCGAGCAAACTTGCCACCCTATCCACGTCACCCGCGTTCGCAGCGTCCAGGATACGCTCACGCTCAGCAGTGTTCGTGATTCCACGTTCACGGAAGAGTGAGTTGATTCGCTCTGTCTGACTTGCTCCTGAGTTCGCCAAGTCCTGTGCAGTGCCAGACTCCTCAGCACGAATCTGTTCCTGGAGTGCTTGGAAACTGCCAGCCTGTTCGATCGCCTCGCGCGCAGTTTCACCCAAACGATTCTGGATGAACTGTGCTCGTCGCGCACGGAACACGTCTTGGAATCGAGGGTTGTATCCCGGTGGCAAAGAGAACTGAGTACCGAATCCCAGGAGGACCAAGAGAAGGTTGACTACGATGTCGGCTGGGCTACCATGGACGCGTACGCCACTGGTCTGCAGTGCCAGTCCACCGATGTTCGGAGTACCGTAGAAGTCACCACTGATATCCGGTCGTCCAGCCAAGTGCGGGTTGAAGTAGATGTTGGTCTTCTCGAAGACCTTGTAGAAGTCCGTGCAAAGGAGGCTGTACTGAGTCTGCGGAGCACCTGTCTGAGACACTTGGTAGGACTCTTCGATCCTGTCGACGAAGCCAAAGAACGTACGAGTCCACCCTTCACCATCGCCGATGTTGAAGTAGATGTTGATGTAGTCGTTCGGACGGATCAGATTCATGTAGTTCACACGAGGAAGCACAGTCAAGTTAGCCTGTCCGGCACCCTTGACGGTCTTTCCCATGGATACAGCTACAACGTCATCATCGATCCAAAGAGGGTTCCGACTGTCATGTGAGTCTATACGAACCTTCACCTTGGTGCGATAGCGTCTGACCCCATCCAAACCTAGATCTCTACTGCTCTGGGTGATTGCGCTCACCGCGTGCCTCGTGCATCTGTCGTAGGTCTAGTAGTTCCGCGGTCCTGATTCGTCGGTCCCGTCGCTCGATTTCTTCGTGACTCATCGATCGCGTCGATGAGTGCTTGACTTTGTCTAAATGCCTCTTCACGTTCTGCTGTCGTACCAGTCTCAGTTGTGGCCCCAAGAAACGCCATCATCATGTCAATCTCTCGCCTAAACTGACGTTCTCGGCTCGTCCACCCGCCCTCAGCCATCTGCTCAGTTCGCTGCCCGAACGATTCGTAGATACCAGTAGCACGCGTAGACAACGTACCTTGTTCTGCTGACGTTTGAGCCTGTTGACGAGCCTCTGCTGCAATACGACGACTACGTGTTGCTGTAGCACTCCGTGCCAACGATTCTTCAACAGGTGCAGTAGTAAGCCGTCCGGTACGCATGGTTTCCCACCAAGCTTCTGATGCGCCAGCAATAAATCTCGCTGTCACATCCGCAGCAGAACCAAGTGCACTTGCAGACGCTTCTTCTTCTCGAAGAGTTCTTACGCGCGCTTGAGATTCAGCTATAACTCGGGTTACATCCTCACCAGTTCCTGCACGAGCCTTACCAAACTCTTCAGCCAATGCTTTCTGTTGCTCTTCAGAAAACTGAGGATCCATCCAGGTCTTGATGTAGGACCAGATGTCTTCGATGACCTCCGCGATCGTCTCAAGCGATGCCACGATGAGAGGCATTGCATCCACAATCGCCTCGTTGATCATGTCACGGATCTTCTCCACTGACTCCTTGATCGCGTCACCGATATCGATAGAACGATTCTGAAGCTGGGCGACGTCAACCATCGTGTCTCCGAACTCCTGCATCTCAGCGAGAGCCTGCTCTTCGATGCTCTTCGCCTCTTCTTCGATCTTCGTGAGAGCCTTCTGCTCCTCCTCCTGGCTCAGGCCGCTTTCTACAACCTCACGCACCGCCTCAAGCTGGGTGATCGTCAGTCCCGTCAAGTTCCGCAGTGCCAGGATCTGTGCCTGTCCACCACCATACTGAGCCTTGGACTCAGCGAACATCGCGCCTAGATTACCCTCACCGAAGATGCCCGCCTCCTGCTTACGCAGTGCCTCGTAGTAGCTGCTCTGTCCACCAGGCTTACCGAAGCCCATGGCCTGAAGCATGAACGCCTGTCCAGCTTCACCACCACCAGGACGACGAATCGCTGCGTCAAGTGAAGCGGCTACCTGACCTCCACGAGCACCCTGCAAACCGGACTGTCCTGACGCGCCAAGCATCGCCAACAGTCGTGCAGCTGCTCCTGAACCTACGTCACCAGCTGCTGCGCCCATCTGACGCTGGATCAGTGTGGTTGTAGCAGCGAAGAACTCAGGCATACGTGCCTTGTCCAAGCCGCTGTACATACCAAGTGCTAGAGTCTTGATCAGCTCTTGCTTACCGCCCTTGCCAGCTCTGCCACCAAAGCCTTGACCCGCCTGGGTCAACATGCCCATGAAGCCTGTAGCTTCACCGGCACCCATCGTGGTGGCTCTCTGGAATGCAAGAGAGGTGCGTAGAGCGTCGCCGCCCATGACACCTGTCGCACGCGCTACAGGAAGCGCCTGCTGGGCCAGCTCAATGCCGCCGAAGCCCATACGCTGCCCGAAGCCCTTCTGTCTGTTCAGAGCGCTTAGACGGCCTCCTGTGCCTGCAAGACCTCCGTAGGCACGTCCGTACTGGATGCGCTCCGAGTAACCGCCTGAGAGCTGTCCAGTGAGGATGCCGAATGCAGCACCAACGATGCTGAGGATACCTCCGGCGAGTGCGCCTCCGAGGCCCTTCAACATGCTACCCATCAAGCTAGCAGCACCGCCGCCAAGCTTCTTTGCTCCTCCTCCAACTCTGCCCAGACCCTTGCTGAGCGAGCCACCTCCGAAGAAACGGTACGCCTTCTTCAGCTCAGCGCCAGCCTTCTTGGCTTCAGACGTGACGCCACGCATTCGAGTCTTGAGCTGGTCAACGCTCTTGACGATCGACTTGTATGCCTTCTGACGCTTGACGAGTTCTGAGGTAGTCTTCTTGATCTCACGGTACAAGAGCTTCTCAGCTTGGACCGCCTTCTTACCGCGAGTGAGCTTCTCCGACTTCGCAGTCTTCTGCGCGATCTTCTGAAGGTCCTTCTGACCCTTGATTCCCGTGGACTGAATCGCCTTCGATGTGTTGCTCATCTCCTGTTGATAGGTTTTGAACTCCTTCATCGCCGCCTTCACCTTTGAGGTGTCAGCGGTAAACTCAAGCTTTACTTCCTTCGTTACGTCAGCCATCAGCTATCCATGCCATCTCCGAAGTTGGATCTGTGGAACCGACTCGGTAGTTGTCCCCGAGGTAGTGAGACGCGGCCAGAAGGCACTTGAAGGCCCTGACTTCTTGCGTCACGTTCTACCTCGTCGAATACGTCCTTGAACGAACCGCCGATTCCTGTCAGTCCTGCACCACGCGCGTGGCCTCGGGCACGTAGTCTCGCAAGCTTCGCAAGCGCTTCGTCATCAAACATGTCCTGTGACATGGACGGTGTCTCGCCACGAGCGATCTGTTCTTCCCACTTGTCAATGAGTTCATCGCCAGTGTTCTTGAACTGGATGTGCCCGTCTTCGTTACGATGGACCTCTAGAGGATTCTTCTCGAAGTAGTCGAGCTGAAACTCGACCATGAGGTCGAATAGCGTTCTGTCCTGAAAGAGATCATGGTTCCAGGGAAGGTTGTACTTCTTCGTCCACCACTTCATCAGGACTTCCGGCATCGTCGGATCCTGATGAATCTGGCTCGCCACCGCCCTCGTCGCCTCCGTCAGACTCGTCGCCGTCATCTCGGTCAGGCCGTCCCAGAAACTTGTTTTCGAAGGCGATCACCTCCCTGTAGACCCGAGCAACGAGATCGATGTCTGTCACATCGTCAAGGTTCCACCACTTGGGTGCTTCGAGGATGGACAGCTCCAGGTGAGCCACCATGTTGTTGAACTCATCTGTCTGCTCGTCAACACCGTGTCCAGGGTTCTCCCGGTCGTGGTGCATCCCACCATTGAGCTGAGCCTTGCGCACACCTAGTGCTGCCAGGTCTCTGATGGAAAGCTTCTTGGACACGAACTTGCCCTTGTAGAGCCTGTCATCCATGTCAGAATGGTAGTCGATCGCGAACGGGTTGTGCCTCTTTTGACGGAGGTTTGAGCCGCCCGTGCTCTTCGTCTTCTTCTTTTCCTGTGCCATGTTCCCCTCAGTCCTGATCAGATTGGGTTTTCGAACTCGTCGAGAGTTCGAATAGCCACGAATGGCACGTTCTCGTTGACGATGCCTCGGGCTGTGATGTCAAAGCTGTGACCAGAGCAACGAACGCCCTGGAACAGCTGAACTGTCTGCGCGGTAACCGAGTCCTGCACTGCGGCCTCCAGGTCACCACTTGTGATGATGTCCTCAAGGCGTGGAAGGATTCCCTGAGCCTTCAGAGAGTTACCGACAACGCGGAAGATCTGAGCGTTCATGCTCGTTCGGTACGCAGTTGGAACGTGCTCTCGCACCTCCAAAAGATTGAGTACGTCGACGGGCTCGTAGTCGATCATCTCCTCACCAGACACTCCACCGGCAAAGCCGATTTCAGCGCCATTGATGAAGAAGATCGCTCTCGCTCCGCTAAATGTCTGGGATGCCATGTATCACTCCTGAGCCTGTTGTAAGTATACCTGAGTTGGGAAGAAGGGGCAAGGGGCAGCCTGGAGGGGACGACACGCCACCCCCGCCCCCTCATAAGACCATCAGGTAGGCAGAGTGTAGGCTACGACGACGACCTGGAGCTGATCGATGAGATCTGCCAAAACTGCATTCTCACCAGGCTGTGCGCCTGGGTGGGTGCGAATCTTTGGCGCGGATGTACCCCCGACCTCATCATCTGGTACCACGACCGTAGTTGCCACACCAGAACCGGGCGAGCCCGATAGTGCTGGTGAGACAGTCAGAGCACCAGCCTCAGTGTTGGTCCTGACCAGCCGAGACTGGAAGCCCGTCACCGAGACACGCATGCCCCGAAGTTCGTCTACACGAAGTGTTCCGCCTCGAAGGTCCAGCAGGATGAGCGTAGCCGTAGAACCGGCTGCGGTGTCACCACTCCAAACCTGTCGGAATGCGGGTTCGGCGCCACCGACCCGGCGAATGCCGAGTACGAGGGCGTCCATTGCGCTGCGGACTTCACCAAGAACACTGCCGGCAGGAGAGTCTGCGAGACTCTTGCCTTCTCGAAGTTCAGAAATCTGGCTGTCCAGAAGTGCGCCTCGAAGCGTGTAGGTGTCACCCGCTGCGGGTGTGTCTGGAAGAGCACCGTCGGCGAAGAACAGCTCGGTGGCTGAGTTCGTCACGACTCGCGCTTCGATTCCCGCAAGTGCTGCGGTCACGTTTCCGGCGAAGATGACGATGTTCCCCACCTGCTGATCAGCAGTGAAGGTACCGCCGCCATCCTGGACACTGCGAGCAGTGCCGCCAGTTGCGGTGAGGTCGGCTGGTTGATCAAGTCCGTCCTGAAGCAGTTCCAGCACCGAGGCCATGTCCTGCGCACGGAGGTAGTTCAGTGCTGCCCCGCGGACATTTGAGCCAAGGTCTGAACCCTGCGTCAGCGAATCCTTGATCGCTGTCAAGTAGTCGACGACTACTGTAGGTAGAGCAGGCATTACGTTCTCCTAGATTATCTCTCTAACCCTTACGCGGACTGCGTAGGCAGCTGCAAGAAGAGTTCATTCAGCTGGAAGTTGATTCCGGGAACGGGGAAGATTCCCACGTTCAGTGTCACGACATCCCCTGAAGAGAATACCTTCAGGTTGTGGTACGCGCGGATGGTACTGCCTGTCGTTGGATCCGTCGAGTCAACGATGATGTTGTCCTGACGGGCCAGCTCCAAGAAGCCAACTGCGGTGTCACGAATGTTCGTGATCGTTGTTGGTGCAGCCTTCTTTCCGGTGAAGCGGTCAACCAAGACCTCTCTCAGACCGAAGGCGATGAACCTCACGACATCTCGGACAGAGCCCTCGATGAAGGCCAGGTTGTCATCCTTGACGTGAGTTGTGAGGTCGCGAACCCAGCGGGTACCCTTGCCGGCGATTGTCTCGGCGAATAGGACACCTGCCTTGATGAAGTCGTTCCCATCAGTAGTGTCTGCAGGATCCCACGAGTTGTCGTTCGTGAGTCCGGACACCCGGAGGAACTTGAAGGTCAGCGGCTCACCAACTTCTGGCACGCCGGCTCTCATGGATGCTCCCATGACAGCCAGGATTCGCGGACCAAACTCCTGCAACGTTCCGAGGGAGTTCAACACTGTTGGGCGCTGTGCCACCATCTGTACGTCGAAGTCGTTGATCGCGTTGGCCTGAGCGATGATCTCCGTCTTGGTTCCTTCGAACCCGATGAAGCCACCACGTTCACCCGCGATGTTCTGAGCCGTGCCTCGCGCTGTTGCGAGATGGTCAACCAGCTGCGCTGCGACCGAAGCCACTGTAGCTGTAGAACCAAAGCCTTCTGTCGTCAAGTCCTCGTCGATGAGAGGAACAACAGAGTTCGCACGGACCAGTAGAAGTGCGTCGAAACCTTCCTGGAAGTTGGTGTTGGTCGAGACGCCTCGTGTTCCACCCAGGAGGTTGAACGGGTCAGTCGTACCCAGAACCACTGCAGGGTCGAACGCTGCGGGACGGCAACAACCAGCTACGGAAGAGCTTGTGTCTGTTGAGCGTACTGCGGTGACCAGCTCCGAGAAGTCGTTGTAGAAGTCGACGACTGCCTTCAAATCCTGTCGAAGTCCTGCAGTCGTGTCGAGTGCAAAGCTGTTCAACAGCGTGACCTCAGTGTCCGCTCCGAAGTCGAAGTCCGCCACCAGTGTGGTGTCCGGGTTCGTTCCAGGAGGGATGGTTGCGAGGTAGTTCGGGTTGGTGTTGATGCTGTCCACCAGCTGACGAAGGGTCTGACCAGCAGAGAAGCTGAGCGACAGGTCGTCTCCCACAACACCTGTGAGTGTCGTGGACAGTGACGTCGCGATACCAGCTGCACCAGCGACTTCCATCACACCCTCAGTGAGTGTGGTGATGGTGACTGCCGTTCCAGGTGAAGGGGCAGCCGACAGCGCCGGAGAAACCGTCAACTGATCAGCCGAGTTGGCTGTGATAGTCGTGTACTCAAGACCGATCAGAACCTGCTGTCCAATGTGTGCGGACGGAGTCAAACCACCCGCGTCCACTTCGATGGTGGTTGCTGTCGATGCTGGAGATGCGGCCACGATGTCAGAGATGGCTGCAGTTGCACCTCGGTAGAGGATGTGCAAGAAGTTCTGTCCACCCAGCTCGGGGGACACTTCCTGCTCTCCCTCGAACTCGGTAGTAGCCACTCGGAGATCCGGAGTAGTTCCTTCGTCGATGTCGAGAGCGACACCATTCGTGTGGAGACCCCAATCGCGTGACGTGATGTCGAGCACGTTCGGAAGAACCTGTAGGTAGGCACCTGCAGATGGAGCTGCAGGTAGTGCGGGTGTGAACGTGATCGTGTCTGCTCCGCCATCCACATCTGTGATGAATCGCAGATAGGTAGCGTCTACAGCACCAGCTCCGTCGGAATCAACGATGTACACCCAACGTCCGTTGTGCTCATCGTCGACCAGAGTCAGATCCGTGGGATCGATGACAAGCGTGGTGCTGGTTCCGGAAGCGATGGCTACCGCAACCTCGATCTCATCTTCGAGAACGAGGTATTCATCCAACGCAGTCACCAGAAGACTCAGCGCAGTCGTCCAGGTGATGGTGTTTGTAGCATCATCGTAGTCCGAGATCTGTCGAACTTCGGCGGTAGCTGTGAACGGTCGGACGACCACCCACATACCGATCAGCTCGTCGTCAGCGAAGTTGCCTGAAGCGAGGTCCACGGTGTCGACGAGGGTAGTTGTCGAACCACCGGTTGCGGCGCCAGGGGTAGCGTCAGTGCCGACGACGTTGTCTGCGTTAGCAGAAGGCAAGCTAAGCGAAGCCTGAGTTGAAGCGTTCGTCTTCCACACAAGAACCTGGGAGGCTCCTGCAAGAATGTCTGGGTCGCCACTCGACTGGAACGCCAGTCGGATAGCGTCTACAAGAGCACCGCTCTTGAACTGTGATGTTGCCCGCGAGGGGTCGAAGAGAGACACCAATCCGGCGCTCGCTCCTGGTGCTCCACCCTCAGCCTCACCGATAAGAGCAACGATCGAGTTCGCACTCAGGAGAACCTGATTTAGCGCCTCGGCGTTGATCTTGGTAATGCCACCGGGCTTGAAGCGCGTGATGCCATTGAATGTAACAGAGCGTGCCATTACCTACTCCTTAGTAGTCCTTGTAGCAATCGTCCCACTCTTCGAGTGAACGCGACCGTCCAACATCTGGAACATACGCACGCAGCCCACCCTTGTGGTGCTGCTTGACCCCCCGGCGGCGTGCCCACTGTTCGAAAGTGTATACCCTAGCGCGACTAGGCATGCGGGCCTTTCGCGCGACTGCCTTTGTGGCAGACTTCTTCTTGGCCGGTGCCTTCTTCGGCGCCGGATCAGGTGTTCCCTCAGCTGTCTTTTCCTTGTCAGACATAGTCTACCTTACAGTTGGATCGTGACACCCAACAAAGGCATGTCACACGGTTCTCCAGTCACCGGATCGTCAGGAACGACATTGAGGATCAGCTTGTCTGGCAGATCCAGCTCCTCGATGAAGGAGAACGGGTACGTGAAGGTCAGAACCATCATGCGCTGGAACACTTCGCTCGGAAGGTACTCGGTTCTCGGCGCAAAATCAGATCCACTGATCCTCAACGCAATGATACCCTGCGATTCGAGCAGGGGGCGCTGCGACAAAAGGAGCGCCTTGATAGCTGAATAGAGGAAGACAACCTCGTCTTGCCCTCCAGCAATCACATGGAGGTGATACGTGACCTCGTATTCGGCCCCGCGGCATCGGAGGTTTCTCCGGTTTCCGGCATCGTAAACTCGTGACGGCTCTCCTAGAGGCATCTCAGAGTCATCCACAGGGCGGATGTCAATGCGGGAAGTACTATCCAAGTCTAGCTCGAAAGTACCCACTATGTCAAGTGCATCTGACCGGATTCGTACGATCGGGTGTACTTGGCCTACTCCTGTGCCTGAAACTACGTAGGCCAAGATGTTACCAACGGGGTTTTCTACCAACTCTGCGAGAGCAGCCTCATCAGCAAAGGCGACAGTGCCGTCGACAGAGTCCACCACTTCCAGAGGTCCCAGAAGCTTCTTCGGTAGTCCCTTCAGACCTGTCACTGAACCGCCATGGCCGCCCAAGGTGTCGTGAGTCAGTTCAGCAGGTACCACATCTACGGTCGCCATGCTGTCGCCGATGAAAGGAACGTTCTCCGATTCGTTCTTCAGGATCAGCACCAGAGCAGGGACCTTCAAGTCCGCGCGCGGATAGTTTATGCTGAAGTACGGACTCACGTCCAAGATGAACGCCTTGACGGCTGCCAACTGCTTCTGGGTGAGGTTCCTGTAGATGGAGTCCAACAGACGAGGATCCTTCCTCAGCTGACGGTAGCCATTCACAATCACTCTCTGAAGCAAGATCTCGGGGATCATTACAGCTCCTCGATGATCTTCTGGACGTACTTGGGAATGATCTTGTCCACGATCTCCTCAATCACATCATCGATGATGTTCTTGCCGTCCCAGCCTGGGTGCTTCCACTTGCCTTCTCGTGTCACCGTACGGAACGTTGGAGACGTAGCGACCTCCTGCTTGTCCAGGTTCATTGGCACGACCTTACCCATCAGACCGGGCTTCATGTCAAAGCCTTGGGCTCCAAGTTCCACAGCCACGGCCAGCGGATCACTCAACGTGATCGTGAAACCACCGACGTCAGCACTCACCAGCTGAATAGCATCTTGGTAGCGGCGCTTCGAAGACTTGAGCCTACGACCAGCTTCTGAGATCCAGAAGTCTCGTGCCTCGCCTGCGATGTCGTTGGCGTAGCGAGCCAAGAGCTTGTCGAACCTGTCGTCCTCCAACAAACCCTCGGGCAGCTTGACCTCCAACTGGAGGTTCATCTGTCCAGCCACTACTGATGTATCGGTCCCATGAATCATCAGATCTTCACTCCGGAAGTAAACTCTTCCTGTTCAATCTGTCTCTCTGACGGCGTAGCCGCCTGACTTCCTGTGTTGAAGTGCACATGCTTCTTTCTCAGCAGTACACGACGTCCTAAGCTCCTACCGTTGTCGATTCGAAGAAACGGCTGTGCGTACACAATCCACTCAGGGAATCCAGTGTACCGCACTGAGTAGAGCTTTCCTTCGGCAGGACGAGACCCGATCCAACGGATCTTCTTGGACTCGAACTCGAAGTCTGCGTCCTGCGAGTATACCACACCGTCTTCGTCTTCGCACCAGATAGCACATTCGGCCACATACCAGAGACGGTCTTCGTCCACTGTCAGGTCCGTAGGGATCTGCGCGTTCTCTTCCATGTGAGCCGCGCCCCGCATGATGACCTGACCTTCATTCAGATCCTGAGACTCCATGAACGTGATCTTGTCGAAGTCCGCGATCTGTTCCTGGCTTCTCTCGGGTGAGAAGGTCGAGTCACCAGGGATAGCATAGCCCGCCTCGAAGAGCACCTTGTTCCTTCCGGGATCCAACCCGGTGATGAGTCCGCGCACGCACCGAGCGTTGCGATAGAAGAAACCATCCCCCTGACACTGCGCGCAGTTCAACCTACGGAACGATGCCGGAGAGTTCTCACGCAAGATAGTTGACGCGTACAAGTCCTGATTCCTGCAGGTGCACGCAACCCCAGTCTCTACGATTACGTCGTCGCCACGGTCCTCGATCAGTTCATCGAGCTTTGCGAAGTCCCAGTCGATACCAGCAGGCATTACACTATCACCATTGTTAGACCACGATACTTGGCACGCAGCCGACCTGTCTCCTCCTGAATCCACTCCTTGTACGCCGTGATGGTTCCAGTGTAGATTCCGTACTGCGCAGTGGTCGTGTACGACACGGACTCCGACACTCCATCACGAGACAGAGAGATAGAACCCACGCCGGGACGCAGAGCCATACCTGCGACAATGAGCGCGTTGATTGCAGCCTTCTTCGCTACCAACTCCTGCAACTCCTTGGGTGTGTCCCTGAGTCCAACAATCGCATTGTAGTGCCAGAAGTTGGGAAGCTCGCTCGCACCACGGATTGCGTTCACCCAAAGCAGGCCCACGAAGTCGAAGGCGATCTCCTGGTTGAACGGAACCAGCTGCACCAGTCCCGACTGCTCTGCATGCTCGATCCACTCCAGGTCAATGTCGATGACTCGGGTGTTCGCGATGGCTCCGAAGAGGGAATCCACACGCAACAGCTGAGGCCATGGCATCTGAATCTGGATCCAGGAGCCCTGTGTCCTCGGAACGAAGTAGGTCAGCGGGCTTGCGATGATGTCGAAGTCCGTGTCCGTGAAGATAGGTGTCGGTGCATTGACACCTGCGGCAAACTGGATGGTCGTCGGGTCACGATCCGTGACCACGTTGGTTGGCTCGATGGGCGTAGCCAGCAAGTCATTCTCGACCCATGAGATTGCCTCACAGATGAATCGACGCAGTGTCGCGTCGTCGAGCGTCTTCTTGTCGATGAGGATGTCCTCAACGACGTTCGTCTCAGGTAGCGCGAGCAAGCTCGTTACCCGCACGCAAATGTACTCACGGCTTCTAGCCCCCAGCTTGCTAATCGGACTCGGGATACCGAGGGGCAAGATGAAGACTCCCGTAGCCGTGATAGGTACGGACGTGCCACCGTTCCATGACAGCGTACGTATACGATTACTGGTGCCTCCCAAGAACGCTATGGGACCTTCGGCTACTGACAATGCAGTTGCACCCGTTCCCGAGGCTACCGCACTGAAATCTGCGAGGGCATCAATCGCCGCAGCCACCAGGGTCGCAGTGTTCAGAGCCGGATCAGGTGAGCCTCCTGTGATGCCAAGATTCACGATGAGGTTGTTTCCACTCACCGAGACGCTCAGTGGTCCGTCCATTGTGGGCACCTGCACAATCACTGCGAAGAGATTGCCACAGTCACCTGCGTTGTCCTCGTCCGCTGTGATGGTCACAGTACCGTCTGCACCAGAGCCGATGACTACTGTTGCGTTGGTCAGGTCGTCCTTGTGGAAGTTGTACGTCAGTGTGTGGAATCCAAGCGGATGCGTGGCGGACAACTCCTCGATCAGTACGGGTAGCTGTGACGGCTGAAACTTCGGCGCCTTCAGCTCAGTCGCCTTCAGATCAATACCGTAGAGGAAGTCGCTCTTGAGGCGCTTCACAGACACCACACTGATGTCGAAGTCATCCGAGTCACTGATAACCAGCTCTGTAGTTACGTCCGTTCCACGAACGAAGTACCTGCCATGACGCACGAGATGGAGCAAGTCCTGATCCACGATGTCCGGAAGGAAGAACGTGACCTCGGCCATAGCCGGGTCGACGTTGCTCGTGAACGAAAGCGTGGACGTCGCTACTACCGCATCACGGGAACGACGAGCCTTGATGAGATCCACACGGATATCCTCAGCCGTGTACGGCGCTCCACCAGTGATGGTGACCGTCACAGTAATTGTCTCCCGATCAGCTTCGTATCTGCTGTACTCTGTGTCATCAACAGAAACTTCAATCTGTGTAGGCGTTGCCATCTAGTCGGTTTCCTTTCTGTTGATTGTCCTCAGCAAGGAGGTGTTGAAGGTTCCAAGGAACATGAAGTCCAGAAATGATGGTTCCTCGCAAAGGAACGATGTGGTCTACATGATGGTCATCGGGTCTACTTCTGTAAACGTCTTTGATCTGCAACCACTGTTCAGCAGTCAACCAAGGTGGAGTACGCTGAATCTTAGCAGCTCGGTACTTTGCAGTATTGGCACAATGGTCACCGGGATTCTCCTGGCGCCATTGTCTTGACTTGTCTTGAAACTTCTTAGGATCCTTGAGATATGCCTTGCGCTTCCTACGCGCATCATCTGCCCGCACCTTGTCAGAGTTCTGAGCTTCCCAGTTTCCGCAGTACGCCTTATGGCACGCCTTGCAGTGAGGATATAGCCCGTCCTTAGTTCTCTTCTCTTTGTAGAACTCAGTCAGGCTCTTTTCTATACTGCACCTACTGCAGATCTTCACGGGATGTCGAAGACGTTTGTAGCTGTGGACGGAACTGTGAGGGTTCTCCTGAAGCCCGAAGCAGGGATGAAGACATCGACCTGTGTGCCAGCAACAATGGTGAGTGTGAAGAATCCATCCGCGTCCGAGAGAGCTGTGACCAATCCAGAGGAGAGAGCTATGCCTTCTGTAGCCGGATGGAGAATGGTGGGTTGTGACAGTACACGCGCGCTGATCGCTGCGCCCTGTACTGGGTTGCCTTGTGGGTCAAAGATGAACCCGAAGAGGCTTGACAACGGAGGTGGCTGCGTCGAGATAGGACTCGTCGGCGTGACCTCCGCAACAAAAGCTGTGAGCAGTCCGGTTCGGATGGTAGGTCCAGCCCAACGGATGTCGAGCGAGCCTGCTACGTTCGTCTCAGTGGCATCGAGATCGATCTCATAGAAGCCACCAGAGAACTCCCGGAAGTTGCCGTCGAGGCCACCCAGGAACGTTGTAGGTCCCTCTGCGACACTCAGTGACGCAGCTCCTGTGCCAGAGGCTACCGCAGTGACTCCCGCTTCCAGCGAGATAGCTGCAGCCACCAAGAGAGCGGTGTTCTGAACTGCATCTGGTACACCACCGATGACCGCCAGGTTGACTTCAAGTACAGGTCCAACCAAGCTAGTGATCAGTCCTGAGGTTCCCACAGGAACCAAGACCTCCACAGTAAAGGCATTGCCACCCAAGCCTGGAGTGTCAACCGTAGTGGTGACCGTTCCGTTGGGACCCGAACCGATAGCTGCTGAAGCCTGTGCCGGGTCAACCAAAGACTTGGCTGTGAACGAAACTGCCCCTGACTTCTTCAGATCGATAGAAAGATCTGAAGAAGTGAGTCCAACGGCAGCGCTGCCATCAGACGCTCTCTCAATGTAGGCTGTGAGACTTCCAGCCGTGTCCTTCAGCAAGGTAGGGGTCATTGGGCGCTCCTAAAGTACAAGGGCAGTATAGCACAAAATGTGCCAACCACCCAAGTATGATTGATAGCTGAAGGGATCAGTGATCAGAGGTCTGAATCAACCGCGCCAGCAACCGGAACATCAGTCGTGCTACCTCGCGCACGTCGTGGATGACGTGGCGTTGGTCGCAGTCCTTCGATGGAAAGTCCGGTTGTGGTGGCTGCGCCCAACTCGCCATCCGGATCTGTATCTGCACCGTCGCGGATACCGTCCGAGATAGACTGAAACACTGACAGGATCTCCAGATCTGCAGCAGTCGGCGCAGTTGTAACCTCAGCCGCAAGACGAGCGCCCAGATCCTCAAGGATCAAGAGGAGCGCGTTCATGGTTCGGCGAAGGTGATCAACCTCTGCACTGCTCTGGTCAGATACAACAAGTCTTGCACGCATGTGATTTCCTCACTTCTTCTCAGAAGAAGTTACCTTCTTCTTCATCTTCTTGGCCTTTGGCTTCGCCGCCGGCTGCTCTGGTTCCTGTTCTGGTTCCGGAGCGGGTTCTGGTTCAGGTGTTGGCTCGGGCTCGGGTTCAGACACGGGTTCTGGCTCGGGCTCGGGGTCTGGTGGTGAGTCCTCTGCTGCCTTCGCTTCTGCCTCAGCCTTCGCCTCAGCTTCTACACGTGCAGCTTCTTCTGCCTCTGCTGCTACCTTCGCTTCAGCTTCTTCTGCTGCTGCTGCCTTCAAACGATCGAAAGCTTCTGCGGCTGCTTCTGCCTCAGCCTTCGCTTCTGCCTCAGCCTTCGCTTCTGCCTCAGCCTTCGCTTCTGCGGCTGCTTCTGCACGTGCAGCTTCTAGAGCAGCTCGGGCTGCCTCCAGCTCCACACGTGGATCCTTCTTGGGTGTTGCCTTCTCTTCATCGAGAAGACGATAGCGCCCGGGGCGCAACCGCATGTGAGCCTTGACCTCTTCGAGGTGTGCCTCAGCAAATGTCGCTACGCCGTAGCCATCAAACCGTAGCATCAGTGGTCCCACTGGATGCATGCGATCTCGTACACTGTTGCTCTTGAGCTTGAGCTTCTTCACAAGTAGTCCCTCCTGTAATGGAGTGGGTTGAAGCAATGCTATCTTGCCCATATCCATCCGGACTTGATGCACGTTCTTACTCTTCTTGAGAGTACTGCGTGCCTTGTCTCTCTGCCCTTCCTGTGAGAGGTAGCTAAGGTCGTGACCCACATCGGGGATCTGTGCCTTGTCTATGTCATCCTCGGGAGGAGGCGGCAGAGGGGCCATAACGCATGACCCACAGATAGTCAGACCGTCGGGCGATTCACTCGCACCGTACATGTCCTTATGACAGATTCCACACTGCATGAAAATCAGGGTAGGGACCGGGAGTTACCCCGGCCCCTTACCTAGTTCAGCGTGTTTCCAGCTGTCCGATGTTGATCATTCGGATCCACTTTCGTGGAGCAAAGAGGATCGGAGTACCGTACAGAAGGATCATCCAGCGGTAGGCCGGCGACAGCACAGCGAGGTCCATCTTCATCATCGGCATGAGCTGACGGAAGGTGAGAACGCTCGGGGTGAGTTCACCGAGATACGCGGTGGAAGTGAACGGAAGCTGCAGGTTGACATCGTCGAAGACGGTCACACCAGAAGGTGCCTGCGTGGAGACTGGAACCTGTGCCACAAGAGCGTAGCTCGCAAGGCTCGCAGGTACGACAGCCGAGAGGCTGGCGACCGAGCGATAGATGCGAATGTACTCAGGCGGGAAGGCGCCGATGGTACCGGGGTTGGTGACATCGACATCGACCGAATCGCCAGCATCCTTCTGGACCTGCGTGAGTGCCTGGACGGCACCTGCGAAGGCAGTAGGAGCGGACTCACCGAAGCGGTTGGCTGCGGTGACCACGTACGCGAAGTTCGTGGTTCCGGACGGAGCACCCTTGGTGTGGTCACCAGCGGTACCACCCGTAAGGGAGGTTGTTCCCGAAGCAGGCGTTGCCGGTGCGTTCGCCGAGGTAGCCGCTGCCGGAGGCGTTGGCGTACGACGAATGAACACGTCAGGGTTGAACTCGATCACGCCAGCCTGGGTAGCGATGGTCTGGATGGTGTTGCCCACCTGTCCGTTCATCGGTGCCGGGAGCTGGATACGCTCACGAGGGTAGAATGTCTTGACCAGGTCAGACATCGTGCGGGTACCGAGGTAGATGTCGGTTGGGAAACCGAACGCCTCGATGATGGTGTTGGCTGCCTCTTCGAGATCCGCCTCCTGAAGGCTTTCACCTTCGAGGTCGAAGACCGAAGTTGGGTCGATGAGGGCATCCATACCGTCCCACTGCTCTGCCTCTCCATCGAACGACAGCGATGCGTCGCCATTGAAGAGGTTGCGCTCGATCTGCTCAAGGAGCCACAGAATACCGGACTGGTTTTCCTGTGCGATCAAGTCGCCGTGTGCAGGGTGCACAAGCGAAGCCTGGTGGGTGACCTCTCGGGTCGTACCCAGGAACTTCACGAGCTGGACACGACGCACGTACGAAGTGTCTGTTGCCTGCGGAAGCTCACCTTCCTGCACGAATGGATTCTGTGATCCACCGTAGTCAGTGAGCTGGTTGTACTCCTCAACCGTTGAGTAGGCTGGGGACTTGGGAATCTTCTTCCAGAACTTGATGTGGGAAGAGGTGTATGTCAACACCTTCAGAGACGCGTCCAAAGACTCGACTCGAAGGGCTGAACCACCTGTCTTACCAGCACCAACCTGGAAACCTGCTTCAAGAGCCTTGCTAAGCTCTGAAACGTCCGCCTCGTTACCGACGCCGAAGCCACTCATGCCGGTATTCGAGGACTGGAATGCGCGTAGACCTACAGTCATTTGCTATCTCCTGTTTCCTTGTGAATGGCTCAGCGCGCCGATCGGTGCGCAACAACCGCTTGGTAGATGTCTTCTCGAAGCTCACCAGTAGACTCGAACTTCACCACATCATGTGCGGGAAGGAGGCTCTTGTGTACCATGTCGAGCATGGTGTCGAGTACCTGGGACTTCTGAAGCTGCTCACCCTCAGGTGCGCCGCCTGCTCCGAAGCTCTTGTCGATCGCCGTTGCAGACTTCGGACCGCGAGCTGGAGTGGTTTCCAGCTGCTCGACCCGCTGTCCCTGAAGTGCAAGCACCTCGGCGAGAGCACCGATGGACTTCGCCAGGTTCACCTGGAACTTGGCGTTGTCTGCATCGTATGATGCCATGGACTTGGTCACCTGGTCGACGATACGCGATTCAGCGGACTGAAGCGAATCGTGCTGTACCTGTGCCCAACCGGCAAGGAAGGAACTCATCTCGAATCCCTTGTTGACGTCTTCGTTGGACTCAGCATGCTCAGACAGGGACTTGTCCATCCACGGAGGCTTGCTGTCCTTGTCGTCCTTGTCCTTGTCGTCCTTGTCATCCTTGGCCTTGTCCTTGGCCTTGTCCATCTTCTCCTTCGCGTCCATGGCGTAGCCCGCCTTGGATACGATGGACTTGAAGACAAATGCCTCAGCCGCAGTCAGCGCCTCACCCTTCTCGATCTTGTCGAGAATGGACTTCATGAGTCCGTGTGAAACGCCCTTGTAGTCGGTGCCGTCTTCCTCGATGTAGTCCATCGCGCCATCACCTTCCACTGCCTGTGCACTGGAACCAGCCCAACCCTGTGGATCAGAGTTGGCTTCTGTGTGATGGATCTGTGGACCACCGCTGCCGCCTGCAGCCGCACCGCCGTCCCGCATGGACGGTACGTCAGTGGTTGCGGTTCCACGCGATGCGTGGCCCTTGGCGATATCGAGGAGAGAAGCAAGCGCCTTGGAGATAGCCTCCTGGGCAACCTTCTTGTCAGTCATGTGTGTTCTCCTGGAATGGTCGTAAAAATGGCTCGCGCCACGTTCTCGGCCGCACCCCGTGGAAGACCATGATTGACTTCCAAGAAGCTGACGGCTTCATCTAGTGTCAAGCCCTTTGAGACGTCGTCCTTGCGGTCCTTCTTCTCGTCTTCGTCGAGGCTCTCTACAGCAAGCACACTGTGTGCTCCGTGTAGGGGAATCTGAGGAGTCAGGGCTGCTTGGCCCTTGTTCGTCAGGTCCCACTTGTGTGCGGAGAGGCTCTTGGCGATCTCTGCCCACGTAGTTGTGTTGACTGGTGCTGGGGTGATGGCGATGTCCATGATCCAGCACTTCTTGATCTTGTTCCCTACCCGCTCCTTGACCTTCCCCTGAATGGAGAAGCCGAGTCGACGGTCTGACTGAGTTGTCTCCAGCGAGTGCATGAGTTCCCAGATCTCGTCTGCGACCTCATGGTTCTCTAGAAGAAAGCCCTTGACCCAGAGTCCGTTCTTGGTGATCTTAGCCTCAGTAGGCTGCCCGACCTTGTTCTTGAATCCGGGTCGGTGATCGTTATTGAACCAGCCATGCTTCAGGAAGTAACTGAAGTCGATACCGTTTTGATCTACAATCTCTCCCTGCAAGTCACGGGACGATGTGGATGCGACACCACGAATCCAACGCTTGGTGGTCTTAGCACCACGCTCGCCCGGCTTCGACGCCTTCTCGATGTCGATGATCTGCGCCGGGACAAAAAACTGGAAGGTATCGTCGTCAATCCAGCCCATCATAGCACCTTGTTCTTCTTACTGTAGTTTTCCCCAGCACTCAGATGTTGGAGATTCCAAGGAACATGTAGCCCACAAACGATGTCACCCTTCAAGGGAACAATGTGGTCCACATGAAAGCCATCAGGGCAAGTACTGTAAACGATTCGAATCTCCAACAGTTGTTCCTCTGTAAGCCACTCAGGTGTAGCAGCCAGTTTCTGTGCGCGTCTATTAGCTTCATTGAGTCGCTTCGTGACACGTCTCTTGTCTGGATTATCTGTGTTCCAGCGCTGGGCACTTCTGATTGCTGTAGTACCGTTTTGGAAAATCCACAGCAGGCTTTTCCTCGCGGCACCGTCTACAGGTCTTGGTCACAGTTCCCCTAAAAAACAAAAAAGAGCAGCCCCAGGCTGATCGCCAGGAGACTACTCTCTTTATAGAGTACCACTCTGAAGGATAGTGTAACTGAGCTACACTTCCGTGTCAAGCAGTTTCGTTCACTTTTTCAGATAGAGGCGTGGCTCCGACTGAGCCAAAGACTTCGCCAGGTCTACATCGAACCGAAAGGGTACCTCCAGTTCCGTGCCACAGCCCTTGCACACGGCGTACGTCTTCTCATCACGGACGAGTATCACCTTCGCCCGAATCTTGATCTCTGTACCCATTCCCTTCACCACCACCTCATGGCAGTTCTTGCAAGCTAGAAAGCTACTCATGCTACTCCCTGATGATCAACCGGTACGTATCACCCTCAACTAGCACAACCTTGCGCAAAGCTTCGAGCTGTTCTTGTGTAGCGGGTACGTCATCGAATCCGGGACTTGGTATGCCCTTGACGATGAACGGGGATGTTTGGATCTCACGATGAGAGCTGGCGTATTCACCAAGGTCATCGCGGTTCAAACCAAGACAGTGTACACCAAAGTTGTACAGAACGCTAGGGTGTACGTCGCCCCCACGTCGAAGGTCGAAGCTCTTGTATGTGCGATCATACGCGCGGATGGTGATCTCAGCGCCCACTCGATCGTAGAACTTGATGTCATGATCAGACACCACACCGTAGAGAGTCTCTCGGGTAGGTGTATCGATGGAGATCACTGACCCAGGTTCTGGGAACATCGACTTCACCAGAGGATACACGTCAAATGTGTATGTGCGTACATTCGGAAGACGGTGCTTCACCATGTCAGGAATCACTGGCCCAAAGGTGCTCACGGACTTCTCAGCGCGCTCCTCTTCCTGTGCAGCGTCCATCGCCTCGACCAATGTAGGGTTCATGGCTGCGATGAAAGAGTCCTTGACGACGTCCCATGTGTAGACATGTCCGTTGTGTTCTCCGTAGACCAAACCTTCAGACGGCACTGCGAGGTAAACGCCAGCGCCCACAGCGACGCGAATGCCTTCTTGCTCTCGCTTCGCCTGTTCCTGTGCAGCGACAGCGGCCGGATGAGGCATGCCCAGTTCAAGGTCACCCTCTGGCGTGTCTTCCAGCCCAGCTTGCTTCCAAAGCTCTGGACGCGATGGATGACCCTTCACTCGGTGCAGCTCTTCTGCGGCCTCGTCGTCGAGGTTCGGATCCATGATCTGCCAGTGGTACGATGCCAGGTGGAATCCTGGGTTGCCATAGCCGAGGAGGAAGTGCAGGTTGCCCTCAACTGAGCCGAGGGGACTCTTCTGCCCGTCCTTGTTTGTGTACGCAGGCGTGTGATTGATGTCAGAGTGCTTCTTGCCCTTCAGCTTCTCAGCCATGTGCTGAAGCCGAGTCCAGTTCTACAAGCCCTTGGCCTTACGAGCCTTGACGATAGGATCCCATGCGTCGAAGATGTCGAGCGAGTCGATACTCATTATGCACCTCCCGCA
>SDBT01002986.1_pt1 | contig 29468 bp, 20 predicted proteins | sample 2277101 | NCBI WGS metagenome assembly SDBT01 (sample SAMN10404973, study PRJNA504765) | marine sediment metagenome | isolation source: marine sediment core GS10_PC15, 103 cmbsf | place: Arctic Ocean: Southern Knipovich Ridge | collected 2010
TCTTCGACCAGTTTGGCTTTCAAGATTTTGTTTGCTTCATTCTTCGGAAGCGAATCTCTGAATTCAAAGTACTTTGGCTGTTTATAACGAGGTAACACCGGCTTCAGGGCATTTGCAATTGTATCTTCAGTAACAACAGCTCCGTCCCTGAGAACAATAAATGCCTTGATTGCCTCCCCCAAAACCTCGTCTTCAACACCGATTACCGCAACTTCATGAATTTCATTGATTTCCAGCAATGCCTCCTCCACCTCTTTGGCACTGACTCTGAAGCCGCCTGCCTTGATTATATCCCTCGTTCGACCAACAACATAAATATAACCGTCTTCGTCCATCCACCCTAAATCGTTGGTATAATACAAGCCGTTTTTTAATACCTCGGCAGTCCCTGCAGGGTCATTCCAATAACCCATCATTATATTAGAACCCCGTGCCACAATTTGGCCGGTTTCATTTGGAGGCAGCCTCTTTCCGTTTTCATCAGCCACGAACAAATCAACATTGGCAATAGCTTTGCCAATAGATCCCCATTTCTGAGGCAACATTTCCGGATTAACGTAAGATAATCGTGGAGAAGCCTCCGTCGCCCCGTACATAATAAACAATTTTGCAGGCGCAAAAACCTTCGCTACCTCCTTCTGGACAACCGGCGCCATCGAGCCGCCAGCCTGAGTCACATAACGAAGCGATTCAAATTCGAATTTCCTTACCGCCGATTTATTCAGCAGGATTAAGAACGTGGATGGAACTCCGGAAAAACCGGTTACTTCTGTTTTCTTCATCGTCTCGAGAATCACCTGAGGAAACACAAACCTGTTATCCAGTACAACTGACCCTCCAACACAAAAATGAGTATTCAGCAGCGATTTGCCGTATATATAGTAAAACGGCAGAACCACCATGATGCGGTCATGTTCTGTTAGTTCAAGATATTGGACTATTGAATGTGTGTTGCTGACCATATTCAGATGAGAAAGCGTAACACCCTTAGGCTTGCCCGTGCTGCCCGAAGTATAAACGATACAGGCCGGGTCTGTATCCATACTTCTTACTCCCGGGTGATTGTCCTTTTCGTGGTCGTAGATATCCTGCAGATGAATCTGACCACAATGTCCAATCTCGGCGTATTCCGACAAGTCCTCCTGGTCAATAATAACTTCTTTCAAGTCGGAAGATTTCCTGATAGCCGGGACAAGATGGCGGGAATACTTCTTGTTCGTTATTATTGCTTTTGAACCGGAATCGTTCAGGCAATAGACTAACGACTCGGTAGTTGTATCTGTATTCAATAAGACGGCGATACTGCCAATCTTAAGAACTGCAAAGTATGATATTATATAATCAAAGGAGTTCTCGTACAACACAGCAACCCTGTCCCCTCGGCAGATGCCGGCACCTTTAAGGTAATTGGCCAACTTATTTGCGAATGCATCTATTTGGGCATAAGTCATCCACTCATCCTTGTACCACACCGCTTGCTTGTCGGGGTATTTCTGAGCCGAGTTTTCAAGAAAATTGTTAATTAGCATAAGTTATCACTGTCCTGACTAACGGGCTGACATCGATCATAGATAGTGGCATCTGCCAATCCATCAGCGGCGCCACTCGTACGCATGGAGAATTCGTCAACATATTGCTTTACTACCAGTTGACTTGATAGAATACCCACCAGGGCCATATTATCCGTCTCGCTGACAGTGCCGTCTTTTGAGACTTTTTCCAATAGTCTTTTTACTTTGAGCTCGTCAAAGAGGCCAGCGTTCTTTATTGCAGTATCTGACAGCAGGTCTTGTGTATACTCAGCCGTCTTTTCATTTAGCAGACTTTGCTTAATAGGAGCTCGGTACGGATGCTTTGGCCTGGCAGTAATATTCTTCGGCATAATCGGCTCAAAAGACTTTTTTAGAATATGCTTTTCATTCAGGCCTAAGATTTTCCATTTGGATGGAACTCGTCCCATGAACTCCATAAGCCGCGGGTCCAGATACGGCAGCCTTATCTCCAGCGAATGCGCCATTGCCATTCTGTCGCCTTGTGAGGAAAGCAGGTAGTTGCTCAGGAAAATTGCTGTCTCTAAGTACTGAGCTTTCGAGAGATTGTCCCACCTGTCATAATCTGCAGGAAGGCTTTCCCTGACCTGCTCAAAACCGTTGTATGAACCCACCGCTGCTTTGAGCTCATCAGAAAAGAACGTCTTGATCTTGCTGGTATTTTGCCACCTTATCAGGTGGCTGAATAGCGGGTCATCAGTTTTGTCCAACCCCTTTGCGAAAAATGCCTGCAGGGTATTCTTGAGCCGGGGATTATCAAATATATAAGGATAAAGCTGGCCAATTAAATCGGCCCGCGTTGCAGAGCCAGGCTGGCGGGACCAGAAATTTCTTACCTTCGATTCTCGAAATATATTGTAGCCGCCGAAGACTTCATCAGCCCCTTCACCGGTAAGGACCACTTTAAGGTCGTTTTCACGCACGAGTTTCGACAGCAGAAACAGCGGAACCGGAGCGGTCCTTAAAAGGGGTTTTTCGGTGTGCCAGATGACATCCGGCAAAGCTGCTCCTATCTTTTCGTTGGTCGCCTGAATCTCACGATGATCAGCTTCGAGGAATGATACCATGTCATTTTGGTATTGGCCTTCATCAAAGGGTGCTTCTTCAAACCTTATTCCGAAGGTCTTAACCTTGCTGTTAAAGTTCTTCACGACCAGCGTTGTAATGCCTGATGAATCCAGTCCGCCGCTAAGATAAGTGCCGACCGGCACATCCGCTCGCAAACGAATCCGAACCGCATCTGTTAGCAATTCTCGTATTCTCTCAACGATCTCAGCAGGTGAAAGGTCTAGATGCTCGGCGCGGGGATAAAACGGGATTTGCCAGTATTTTTTTACAGTCACCCGGCCATCTGAAACCTTCAGGAAATGTCCCGGCGGCAATTCATGGATATCCTTAAAGACAGTGCGGCCGGACAAGGTAGTCCAGAAGGTGAATATCTGATCCATCGCCACGGGGTCGATTTGCCGGGGCACACCATTGACCATGAAAATGGATTTTATTTCAGAAGCGAAAATCAAAGTGCCGCTTTGCATGGTGTAATACAACGGCCGAATGCCAACACGGTCGCGAGCCAAGAACAGCTCTTTCTTCTTTGAATCCCATATCGCCAGGGCAAATTGACCATTCAGCGAAGTTAAACAGTCAGGCCCCATGTCTTCGTAAAGGTGAAGTATTACCTCCGTGTCAGAGGTTGTGTAAAAACGATGGCCCTTTTGCTGTAATTCGGCCCTGAGCTCCGGATAGTTGAATACCTCTCCATTGTAAACTATCCACATGGTCTCATCTTCATTGTGGATTGGCTGTGTGCCGGATGACAGGTCGATGATGCTCAGCCGGGCGTGTCCCAGCCCCACTTGATCGTCAAGGTAGAACCCGGCCTCATCAGGTCCACGATGACGAAGAACACCTACCATGCTCTTCAACGTGTCCAAAGAAATCCCATCAGACGAGCTAAGATGGCAAATACCGGCTATACCGCACATAATGCTACCAGATCATAAAATGAAATTCATTCGAACCGGATCGGGCCGGCTATGATGTTGCTGCAGAACCTGCGTCAACTTTGCGGCTAACAAACTGAGCAACGTTCTGCAGGTTGTCGAGATTTTCAGGGACGAGTTCATCGTCTTCAATCTTAATCTCGTATTTCTCTTCGAGAAAAGTAATTAACTCCAGAATACCCGTGGAGTCAATAATGCCGCTCTCCATAAAAGATGTATCTTCCTGAAGTTGCTGGCCGTCCCCGAAAAGAAAGTTTTCTACGATAAACTCACGTACCATGTCCATATGACTCATGTTAATCTTCTCCTCATCGGAGCCCAAGTTGAAGAATCTTTGACCTTGTTGATCTTCGAAAACACGCTATTTCTATGTCACTTGTTTTGTGATAATGTGTGTGTACGCCACTATTGTCGCAACGGGCATGGGCTACTCACAGAGCTTTGGCCGAGGTTGCCACACCATACCTCGGTTGCGATAATTTTGTCTACAACGTTGACAGTGCCTGCAGCGTCGCTATTAACATTACAATCCCTTAAAGTGAAACTTCCCGCCGAGCCAGTTCGCCAGAATTCGTCTATGAGAATACGGTCGATAAGGTTTACTGTCCCATTGTTATTGACGTCAGCGAGAAGTGCTATGCCGAACTGTGCCTCGGCTGTACCCATATTGCCATGCTTAATCCCAGTAACCGTCAGCCTGACTTTCAACACTTGGCCGGAATCCGATAAGCCCCCCGGCTCATCACAGTCAGGGGCAGCAAAAACCCAAAACGGTACTGCCCCATCCAAGAAGTATAAGTTTCACTAATATGAGATTCATGACATCACCTTTGTCCTTCAAATCAGTTAAGATAACTCACACATCTGGATGTTTCCACGCTTTCTGAACCATACTTGTCAAATTTCTTGCCGGATTGCCACCAACAAATCCCCCCTCGGGTACGTCTTTTGTGACTACCGACCCTGCACTTATTATAGCATTATCGCCTATTGTCACCCCGAAAAGAATTATAGAACCTGAACTGATCCAGATATTGTTTCCAATTCTGGTTTTCTGTTGCTGTGCTTTCTCAGTGTTTAACACCGGATGTCTTGGTCCTATAATCATAACGTATGGCCCAGTAGAAACTTTGTCGCCGATTTCAACCGGTCCCATAACAACATTATTAAGCCCGAACCAACATTGTTTACCAACAGCTATATTACCACGCTGAGTGTTCCAGACGTTGAAATCCTCAATTATGGTTCTCTCTCCGACACAAGCATTAAAAGGCTTTGCGCAATCAAATCTGAACCTGTACCCGAATTCTACAAATCTGCCTTTCTTGATATACCAGCATCTGTTGTAGAAACGAACGAACCTCCAATAGATTCTCTTCATGATCGCCTTGACGATACTCGGTGTAATTAGTTCTATGGCTTTGTGTAAACGGCTGTTTCTTTCTGTTGTCATCAAGCACAATTCCAATTCATCAGTAAACGGTACACAATGTTTATCTATCGGCCGGATTGCCTCGGAAATTAACCATATAGATCTCTCCGTTTCAGAGGATATTTACGGGTTTAGTCAGTTCGTTTGGGAACGCGGAAATACGGGCTGCAACAGCATCAACGTCCGATAGTGGTCTTTCGGGTATCAAAGCCTTCAAATCGCTCAGTTTCTCCGGCAATTGGCAAGGTTCGGATGGAGTGACTGCGGCACAGACAGGTTCATACTCACACCCACTGTTCTATCTTGAAATCATATCTCTTTCAATATAAAATAGCCGCGTAAATACTTGAAGTACATTCAAGTATGCCGATTTCAATAAATCTCTCATTAAGCCCAAGACACATACAAACATAATACTATTTCACTTCCCTGAGTACGATTCAACTCTTTATGCCGTCGAGGAATTTTGCAATTCTCTTAGTTACGGCTTGTACCTGGGTCTGCCTCTTCTTCGACACGAATGTTTTTAGTTCTTCGAGCTTGGATGGTATGTCTTCCGCTTGGTATGCCACCAATATATGTTTTAGTTCTTCAAAGTATTTAGCGATGGCCACCTGATGATCATTTACTACCTCTTTATACTTCTTCATTCGGGGCATAACCAACAGTGGCCTGTCAAACTCCAGTGCTATGATTATGGAGCCCATCCCGGCGTGACTGATCACTTTAGATGCCTTCTGCATACAATCATCATACTGCGTCTTCTCTAAGGAACTGACCACCTCTAAGTTTTTGGGCTGATATTTGCTTTCTCCCACTTGGGCAAACACTTCCTCATTAAGTAGTCCACATTCCACCGCTTCGTCTATTGCTTTTACTAGACGATCAAATGGAAACTGTGTCCCAACTGTCAGAAAAATCATATTAGCGCACCCACATATTCAACGTTTTTGTAGCATTCAGCCAGTTCCGGCCACTGTGTGAGGAACAGGCTGGCGAACGGTCTTACTATCCGTCCGCTAAGTGACAATCGTTCGATATTAGCAATGCTGTCTATCCATATAATCTTGGCACCAAACAGCTTGCCCACCAAAGAAATCATGCATCCTGGGGCAGCACCGGTGCTGATCACGACATCAGGCCTTTGTTTGAATACTATGAGAAAACATCGTATCAGAATGGCCAAACATCTGAATGGCTGCAGACGATTCCCTTCCCCTACAAGATAGACGCGGCCCTGGTTTTTGCACTTCTCAATAGCGGCATCACCCGTGGAAACGCAGAACACTTCATACGGCCGCCAAGCGACCGACAGATTTAATAGCTGGGTCAAGTGTCCACCACAGGATGCTGCTAAACAGATTCGCAACGTTTTGTTTTTGATCATCTGTCACCATCTATTTAAGGCATTGATCTGCGCCAAAGAGTTCACCCAGTACCAATTGTGCCTTGCTGTTCCATGACGACTTCTCAACCTTTTTCCTTCTGGCTGTGACCAGTTCAGGGCTGTTTTCAGCTAGGGCCCTTTTAATACATTCAGCAAAATCCTCCGCAGCCTCTGCCTGGTATACTACATCGAGATATCCCCTCAGCTCTGTAAAAGCAGGTGTACTAACCAAGGGTTTGCCCAAAGCCAGATACTCCTTTAATTTTATGGGATTAGCTGCTTCAGTCCAACGGTTCTTTCGCCATGGAATAATTGCTACGTCAAAGCATTTGCCGTAATGCGGGATTTGTTCATAATCCTTTTGTCCGAGCAGCCAAACATTGTCATGGACTGTCAACTCGGAATAATTCAAAGAGGCTTTCCCTATAAAAACGAAAGACATATTCGGTAACAGGTCTACGACTTTTTCAATAAAGCCGATATCGAGCTTGTGGTCATCAAGCGCACCGAAATAACCCACTATTGGCTGTTGGATGCCAGCTATATCCACGGGTTTATCCGGGTTTTGTTGTGCCAATGCGAACGTCTCAAAGTCAACGCCGTGGTCCAAATACATTGCCCTTTTGCATTGGCTAAGTTCTTTCTCGTACAGGTTGCTGTTTACGTATACAGTAAGGTCAGCATTGGACTTGAGTTTTTGGTCGTACTCGCGTACAGTATCGAAATCAACGCCGGGGAAGTCTTCGAAACTGTCGGTTCTCTGATAGACCAACTTGCTCTTTTTAGTCTTTAGAGCAATATCGCAGGCTCCCGGACAGGCCACCCATACAAGCGGATTGCGTATTGCCAATTTATGCAGGACTCGGTTTATCTGAAATCGGACGAGTTTCTCATTCAATGTCCTGGCCCACGATATATGGTGCAGGGGAATAGATACCGGACTATATACCCAAAAACCCTCTCCCGACTTTTTCAGTCCCATAAAAATGCTCTTGGCCTTTCGATATAGTCTATATAGGAACCGCCTGCCTTGACGAATATTTGGTTTTTGGATTACAATTGAGTTAACATAAAGGACAGTACCCCTAACAGCAAACCTCCGCATCAACTGCATATCAGTGTGGCCGCGGTTATGATACCACCAATCCTCGCCACCAAAACAAATAACATCGAATTTCGGCTGTTTATCCACCATGTTGTTACTCTACACACAAACCCCGGCCGCCTCTTAGAGCTTCGAGAACACCTTTAAGGTACGTACGAACTGTCTGAAAGTGTTTATCTCCATCACTTCCTGAAATGATTGCCATTGCCAACCAGTATGGAATTCTCAATAGGAAAAAGACCGCGACCAACAGGCAAGCTGCAGCATGTGTCCAAAAACCTTTATGTTTTTTCAAAAACAGTAATATACTGCCGCGCAACTGCAATACCATCTCGGGTTTCATTTGCCTGCTGCTGGCACCACCAAGATGAATGATCTCAGCATCAGGTGTAAACATGACTTTCCAACCAGCCTTATGAAAACGATAACACCAATCGGTTTCCTCACCATACATAAAAAAAATCTCATCCATCACTCCCACCTCTGAAATTGCCTGTCTCCCCATCAGCATGAAACATCCCTTTATCACATCTACCTCACGTACGTCTTCCTTGTCCCACCAGATCATTTCCTCACGCCCAAAAAATCTGCTCCGTGGAAACAGCTTATACAGGTAGCTGATGGACAATAACATATTCAGCAAAGAGGGAAACATGAAACACGTTGGCTGTATGGTCCCATCTTGATTGAGCACACGACATCCTACAACACCGGCATCGGGATAGCTGTCTGCGAATTCAACCGTCCTCGCGATAGCATTGTCCAGTACGATAGTGTCACTGTTGAGTAGTAACAGATATCGTCCTTTGGCAACACGTATGCCTTGATTATTCGCCGCAGCAAAACCTCGATTATCAGAGTTTCGGATAAGGACTGCCTGTGGAAACTCTGTCCTGATCATCTGCACCGAACTGTCGACGGACGCATTATCAACCACAATCACTTCAAACGTGATATCGCGAGTCTGCACATAAATCGATTTCAAGCAATCCCGCAGGATGTCCCGAGTGTTCCAGTTGACGATAATAGCAGAAACGTCAGTTTGCTTCATAAAGATGGGGCTTCCAACTGTGATGATGTACGCATTTTAAGATTGCAGTTCCTCGCCACGTCAATAGACAATTTAATTATGTCAAGGACATACTGGTCACGTCCATCCGTTGAACGATCAAAGTCGTGTACAAGCAAAACAGCGCCTTTGGACATCTTCTTTGAAAGTAATTCATAAGATGGGGGACCATCTTTCCAAGGCCAGGTGTCCTGGCTGTCCAGCGTCCAGTAAATTATCGGAATCCGTTTACAAAAAAGATACAACATGGTAACTAGGTTCATTTTTCCATAAGGCGGCCGATAATGATATACCTTGTTGCGAGTACCGAGTGCCCGGTCAACGGCTTGCCAGCCTTTCCGAATATCTCGGATATTGTTCCATGGCCACACCCTCCAAGCATGCAAATGGTCGAAACCATGAGATCCTATCTCGTGTCCTTCCGCCGCGATTCGCCGGACGATTTTCTCATTGCCAGCTATATTTCGCCCCAAAAGAAAAAAAACTGCTTTCTCTCCATGTTCTGCCAAAATATCAAGTATCCTTGGTGTCAATTGATTCCCCGGCCCGTCATCCAGTGTTAAAAGGATACTCCTACGATGGATACAACGCCATCGCAAAACCATTCGGTTGTACCAACTCCAGAACCAAGGGAAAACATAATAACTAAGGATCAGGAAAAGCACACATATTATGATAAATGTTAAAAGCATAAAAATGGTAAAATTTTCAGGTTTCGATATGCTTAAAATAAAGATCACCTTTGGAGTCTGATTGTTGGCAAATAAAACCATGCTTTTTATAAAAATTTTTTGCAAAGGCATTTTCGGGCGCCACACGCAAGCCGATCACCTTGCGGCCCAATCTATTGGTTACTAAATAACAATGGCTCAGGAGCCGCTTGGCAAATCCCTTGCCCTGATAATCAGGGCTTACAGCAATCAGCTCTATCCATGTCCGCATTTCTAAAGTACACCATTCGGGAATGTGTCGATGATAAATGATTGGATGTTTTTTTTTTACAGCAGCTTTTAAATTTTGACCTACTTGATAACATGCTAATAGAGGATGATGTAAAGCTGAAACAAAATGAGCCAAAATTGAACCCTTGCGAAATTCTTTTTCTTCAGCCCACATCACCTCGTCTTTCACTAATACACAAAATGCAATAACCACACCGCCCTTTTCGACTACCCAAGCTTCAGCGGCTTGACTAACAAAAACCGCTCTCCACCATTGTTTAGCCATTTCACAATTTGCGCGCCACCGTATATTCTTGGGGAAACTATGTCGGCATATTTCTACAAGCTGATCTAAATCTTGCAAGACGCATTTTCGAACTATTGGTACTGACTGTGTTTTAGATGATTTATTTTGCAAGTCCTAGCTTTCCTGTTTATTATACATCGCAACCTTTTTTAGCTTTTTGCGCCAGATACGTTTAATCCACGCGTATATGCCCAGCTTCCGGACCACCCATGTCATGCCAATCGTGAATGCCCCATTTAGAGAGATCAGGCTGTTGATAAACAGCGGATACAATCGTGGAGCAAAAAGATATGTTGCTTTTGCTTCCAGCCAAGATTCGTTAGCGTAACTCCTCTTGTAATGCGCATCCCCAAAACCGAAATCAATATATTTTCTGGCACAATCCGAACACAGTTGTTCCAAATTGTTTATAAATAGAATATTACCAATACCCTGTTGGCTCCATTGAGGGTCATAGCCAACCCTTTCCATAAAATAAGTATTTTTTATCACGGTTCCCCACTGGAAGGCACAGGGTTGGTCAGCAATATACAGAATGGACATCTTTAGTCTGCCCAACTTAGTGTCCGTTTCCAAAATTGACTGCGTTAATGAATTTTTAGAAAAGCTGGCATTAAGGGCATTTTGATACGTCTTGATAGATATTTTTTCCACATCACAAGACATGCAATCAATTTCCATATCTTCACCAGATTCAACCAGTTTAATACTATGTTGATATGTATCTTTAAAGTTCCTAATTGTTCGTCTAAGATTTGCCCTGTGTTTTTTGGACAGCTTTTGAAAAAAGGCATCCATATTTTCAGGCAATAACATTCGCCCGTGGAAGTCAATCACAGGAAAATGATTACGGCACAAAAAAGGGGTAATACGGCGAATCTGTTGATAGAACGGCGAATCAATCCGCAGGTGATTAAATCCAATTCCACCCATCTCCCCCTGCCTCAGTATTCCCATTAATCCACGGATAACCATTGAACTAACCTGTTCATCCGGCTGCCCGAGTACACCCCCATAGATTATAGAAAGACATTTAATTGTCGGCTTCATAATTGTTTTATAACCAAACCGTAAGGGAAGTTTCTCTGTGCCCAGCCGGCCGACCACCATTGCCCGTGGTTGATTATTCTGTCGGAGCACGAGAACGTATGGCTTAGTTTCTTTGGATGCCTTAAGAACAGAGACATAACGGTCAATATCACTTTCAAGCACAGGCCTGGATTCAGCTGAGTGCATATCCTGCCAGAGTGAACGAATGGCCTCAATCTGCTCCAAGGTGCGGATTTCTTGGAATTCCCATCCGTCAGGCAAATCCGAACTGCAGTGAAGTAACATTTATAGTTCCTCTAAAGTGCTCAAGAAAACGGACTAAGCCAAATGCCTTTTATAGATGTTGGCCAGTTTCTCTATGGCCTTGTCCCAAGTCAACTCACTTGAAGCAGCCAGGCTGTTATTTCGAAGCTTCAGGAAAAGGCCGCTATCCGAGGCCAGTAAATCAATGTGCTTCTGCAATGAAACAACATCGCCGACCTTATGTACTAAACCTTCTTTCATGTGTACACATCGGGCCCCCGTAGCTTCTGATACCAACAAAACACAACCACACGCTCGTGCCTCATAAGTAACCAAAGCACTCCCTTCTTCAACCGAAGGAAGAATCAGGGCATGACACTTGCGCAAAACAGTCGTTACATCATCAATATACCCAACTTCATGTACACTTGGATGGGCCAGGATATCTGCCAAGAGTTCCCTGTAATTGGGGACAAATTCGCCGCATATATAGAACTTGCCTTTGTCACACGCCTTCGAACCCAACCAAGCTCTTAAAGCATAATGCAATCCTTTTCTTGGCTCGCATCTTCCTAAAAAGGCAACGCTGAATGGTTGCTTGCCATCTCTCGCCAAATCATCCGGAGAGAAGCCAAAACGAGAGGGATCATATCCATATTGGTGCAATGCAATCTTTTCTTTGTCATACCCCATATCCATAAACGTCTTTGCTACGAACTCGGAGGGACACAACAACAGGTCCGCCAATTTATACTCGTCTTCTTCAGAACGCAAACGCTTGGCATTATAGCTGTGAGAGTGCGATTTGCCCATTTCAATTCCCAGCTTTCTGTACTCTTTTTCAACTACCTCACAGGCATAGCCCGTATGAGTGTTTGGCCGCTCCAGGAAAGTCTTGATTCCCAAGTCACGGGCAACTCTGAAAGTTTTCTGCGCTCCCTGCGGCCAACAATGCACAACGTCAATTCGCGATTTCTTATGAATTCGTCTAATTGCCTTGCTTGTAATCCTATCATGCAGCGCAGTTGCACGTGCCGTCCCCAGTAGCCTTATCGGTAACCTTAATCCGCATGGAACTAACGTTTCTCTTGGACTGTGCACTCCAGGAACAGGTTTCTCAACACTTCCTGCAAACAAATGCACTTCAACGCCTTGCTCGGCCAAGCCTGCGACCTGATACCATGCCGTAACACCAACACCGTAAAGACCGAGCCTCAGAGGAAAACTATATAGTACGTGAATCTCACCCATGATCTTTGACAGCCCTTAACGAGATTGCCGCTGCAACGGGTTCGCCGTTTAAAGAGCTTGCCTTAGAGACGTTCCTTGATTTCGATATTCCATATAGTGCTCCAACTGTAGCCAGCGTAAGGTTTAACAGCATCCTGATTTGCCCAAAATATCCGACTCCAAGAAAGGAGATACAATGGCCGATAACAGAAACGCAAATGCACCATGCAAACCACTGCTTGTATTTCGGCATGGGCTGCAAGGAATATGAACATGCAGTCCTCACGGCCATAACCAGAAGATAAATAAAAAGAGTAAGTGTAACGATTCCTCCGGTCACGCCTTCAGCCACATATTGATTGGTAATATCTTGCAAGCCCAAACCCCAATGGGCCGTGCTACGACATCCAATAAACGCCCATTCTGGGAAATGATTGATGGCCTGGTCAATCAAGAGATATCTGTGATAGCCCGTCGAACCTCCCACCATGTTTACGCGACCAATCAGGTGCCACACAGGTGCTTTCATTACCAAATGCAGAGTGATTATTGATCCGCATAATGCCCAGGTAATCTGTCGACCATAGTGTCGGTATCGAAACATAGGCAATAGTAAGACTATTGCTACAAGGACCACTATGGGGGTGCTTGAGGCAGTGCTGCAGACAATAAAAACACTCGCAGCGGCGGCGGCCCAGTAAAGTATTTTCTTCTTTTCTGTCATGGCCAGACCCACAAACAATGGTACCAAAGTAGCCCAAAACAAACCAAGCATTATTGAATGGGGAAACGACGCCTGGCAGCGATAGCGGCCTTGGCGAACATCGGTCACAACCCGACCGAGAACCTCAAAGGGATTTCGGCCTGTCGACCATTCAAATGCGACAAAAGGCACCAATAACAATGCACACAGAGCCATAGTTTTTGTGATAAAGACCAGGTCAGGCCATGAACGAATGTTTTGCCTGTACAACCAATACAAACCAATAACATCAAAAAATATTCCACATTTATAAATCAGCGATCTCATATCCTGCCACTGCAGGATGTATATAACTGACCCAGAGACCACCCACAAGAATACCAGTTTGTCGAATCGATTCAACTTTACACTCCTGATCTCTCCTCGCATCCACAACCGTAAAACTCCGGCAATAACCAGTATGCGCAACGGTGTGAAATCCAAACTGGCTATGATTATCCGCTGGTCGGCGGGGACAAAACACGCGGCAAGAATATATGGCAAGAGAAAGAATTTTCTGGGAACGACCAGGGCCGTAATCACGAGAAGTATGGTAATTATTATTGATCCATAAGTAATCATAGATATAAACCAACTCCGAACAACACTAAACAGACAGCAGCAAAAGAACCGCCTCAATTCACCGTTGAGCGCCAACTCCTAAAAAGTTATTTTTTGTCGGTTATTCCTCAACTGAACCTATTATGCTTGCCGGAACTCCACCAACGATGGCAAACGGAGGAACATCCTTGGTTACAACAGCATTGGCTCCGACGACGGCTCGCCGCCCCACAGTAACTCCTTTGAGAATTACACATCCTTCGCACAACCAGGCACCATCTTCTATTAAGACTGGTTTACAAATCAGTTCCCTCCATCGTGACCACGGCTCCCTACGATTGTTGTATTCGTGGTCATGATCTGTGATGAAAACTCGTCCGCCAATCAATACATCTTTGCCAATAGTCACAGACTCCACCGCACCGCAATGGAAATGCGCTTGAATTGACGTGCCATCCCCGATAGTAATCTTAGGATTCTTGCCGTCCCAATTACCTACCGCTTCAAGGCGTCCACCTTTAAATATCCGAACCATTTTCCCTATCTCAATTGCCCTCGGATTTACTAAATCGCAATGATCCAGCAGGGATTGCCAACCAAATGCAAAAAGACGCCTTTGCCAGCACACATATTGGATGAGTGCTTTGGCATAATTCAGTATTCGTCTCAGCTTCATCTTAATTCCGAAACGTCCTTTCCGCTTTCATTCTCCTAATCGACCACAAAACCGCAGGTCTTTCATGGCATCCACAACAATCCGTACAGGTAGTATCGTAAAATCGAGGTCTACGATGGTCATCTGTTGACCAGCTTGAAGAAACCAAACTCCCAAAAGATAGATATCAATTGCATACAGCAAAGTCACAGACCCCTGCCAGTTCTTCTGTCAAAGTCTTTCTCTCAAATTGCTCTATAAATTGTTCATTCGCATTGACGATTAATCCTTTTGAACTGCGATGTTCGCGAAGCAAAGCCAGAAGTGTTTCTGCGATTTGGCTTATATTTGTCGGATCACAAATAAATCCAAGACCGGACTTGTGGACAAAATCTCTTGTGTCTCCTTTGGGGACAAGTGCCAGGATTGGCTTTTTCACGGCCATATATTCGTAGGTTTTACCTGGTATGATCAAAGGGGGGTGACCATTCTCAGGCTCATGGAGTGGAAGAAATAAAACATCTGCTGATATCAAATTTCTAATAGTATCGTTATGATTAAGATAACCCTTAAACTCTACTATCTTCTCCAGATTAAAGCTTTGGATTAGGCTTATATCTTCATTGGTGACCACACCAATCAAAACCAACTTAATATCGTTCTCTTTGATTTGACTCGTATCTAACAGCTTCCTGATAGATTTGAGTAGATAATATGGCGTCCTAGCAAGGAGGTTCGGCTTACCAGGAGAATATCGAGGTATGTCCCTAAGTTTTTTACCATGACCCTTTAAAATCATTCTTGCTCTCGGATCGACTTTGATAGCGGTTTGGGTATGGAATTGGCCTGTATGAATTATAGTAAGTTGTCTGTGTTCGCTATGTGTCATGGAGGCCGTGCGATTCTTCACTATGTCATCGCGGTCATAGCCATTGGTAATACAAAACAGTTTATTTGATGACAGCTTGGAAAATGTATTCCTAAGCGTCTTCAAAGATCGCGGAGTATTCATAATTATGGCATTGGCATACTGACATGCTCGTGCCATAGTTTTGAAATGGTAGCGATAGTTCCACCATGTTGGATAGTGAGAAATAGGATCCAATGCCCAGGGATCGCGCATATCTAAGACCCAGGGCGTATTGTACTTCTGAGCTAACCTTAGACATACACTTGCGGCTTCATAAGGACAAACTGTAACAAAAATGACATCTGGTTTTTCGGTCTCAATTACCTTTTCGCACATTCTTTCCGCAGCCCTCATCCACCATTTAAAGGCAATGCCAGGAATACGTTTGACTAAATTGTTTGAAAATAAAACGCGTATAAAATTATCCACCCCTGTCAGCTTTGTCCAATATGTCTTTGTGGTGTTCACTTCGCTATTTAGGGTAAAGTCAATAGATACGAGTTCTTTATTTGAACGACCTGTACCAGCAACAAGTATGGGTTGATATCCAAATTCCGGCAAATGCTTAACAAATTTTACTGTACGTTGAACTCCTGCACCACCTGACGGGGGGTAATGATAGGCTAAGAATAGAACTTTTTTCATAGAATTGATACCATACAATAGTTTTCTTTCTTTTTGATTTCTTCTCGCGCATGCTCAAAACGTGATATTATACGATATATCTTTATGTACTATCATATTACCGATAAAAGTACATCTTCTAGTTTAGCGATTTGCTTTTTGGCATCATAACACTCTACCATTCGCTGCCTTCCGCCTTGTCCCATGTCTCTTCGCAGCTCTGGATTCCGGGCAAGCTGCAGCATTCTTTCTGCCATTGACTTATAATCTTTTTGCTCAACTAAAAAACCTGTTTGGCCATCAACAACCTGATCACTCATTCCAGGACTTATTGTTGAAACCACAGGCAAACCTGTAGCCGCTGCCTCAGCAGTGGCTACAGGAGAACCCTCAGAATCACCGTTTGACGCAACAATAGAATGCTGCACGAACACATCAGATAGTGCCATTTCATCCTTTATCACATTTCCAGTCACACTCCCCATTAACCTTGCATCACTCAAAAGTTGCAAATTATTGATCATTTTCATTAAACTATCTTTTAAAGGACCATCGCCGTATATATCGATTTTAACATTTGGGCATTCTTTCTTCACCAGGGAAAACGCACTAATTGTATATTCCAGCCCTTTTTTTTCGACCAATCTAGAAACTGCGATGAATCGAATTGAGTCGTTAGCTATTCTATCTATATAATTAAATTCCTCCGTTGGAACACCACAGGGGATCAAATACACCTTATCTTCTGAGACACCGTGGTCAAGCATCCATCGTTTCTGGTGTGTACCGACTACAATAACCGCTGAAAAATGTTTCAATGCCCTCAGAAGACTTACGCGATACCATTTATTATTTAAACATGACGACACGTCTACTCCATGAAAATGGGCAACTAGAGGAATATTAAACTTCTTGGCAACCGGCATTAATCGCAAGGCCATAAAACCAAACTGTGCTAAAATGACTTTTGTCCCTACCCTTCTAACATACGATTCTATCTCTTTTCTTTCCTTGCCAACCGTTGCATAAAAATTCAATTGCGACAAACATCGTATTCTATAGAACCACCTCATCCTAGAATCTGCCGGCATTGGCTCAAAACTGTTAAGTATTGCAAGAACATTAGCATTGACAGGATATACTTCCCTATTAAGATATTGCCAGGTCAGTACACTCTTAGTAATCCTTTTTATCCCGGTAAATTGACGCCACATCCAGACCTCGGAGGTATTTCCGAAATGAGAACAGACAAATAATAGTTTATTCATTGTTAGATTGTTTTCCTAACCATACAGTTTATGATACCATGGAAATAAAAGTTTTATTTTTAATTTCAGATAGTCTCGCTTCCATTTTTTCATCTCAGGAAATTCATGAATAAAGTTTTTGCATAAGTCACCTTCCCCAAGCCCCAAACAACGATGATATGTTTTTAAAGCCCAGTACGAAAGGAACTTTTCTAAGACACTATAATAATTACTAGGGCACATTTCGCGAATAGATTTTGGCACTGAAAGATATGGTTGGGGCGGATAAAAAGATTTCTTTGCAAATAAAGCTAATCCAGATGCTTCTATGTGATATATAAATAACGGTTCAGGATCTCTGAAAATCGTATGGTTTAAAATCACCTTTAACCAAAGAAACGAGTCCTCACCATAAAAGCAACCATTTTCATAAAAACCTGAATATCTCTTTAATATGACTTTCCTACAAAGAACTGTGCCTACTGAAATAATATTTAATTCTCGCTTGAGATTAATTGGGTCAATTCTTTGTGGCAATCTCCAACAACCATACTCAAACTGATTTACTTTTTGCCCGCTAACTTCGTTAAAATAAAACCCAACCGTTGTCAATGCACAATTAGTATTTTGTTTCAAATGCAAACAACTAACAGCAAGAAAATTTGGCAACCATTCATCATCTGAATCCAGAAAGGCTACGTATTTTGCGTTGGATTCTTTTATCCCCCTGTTTCTCGCTGCTCCTGGACCGGCGTTGGCCTGCTTAATTAACCGAAGACGCAAATCAGCATATTGCCTCACAACATCCGGGCCGTTGTCTGTTGAACCGTCATCGACTACAATAACCTCATAATCTTCAAACGTCTGGGCAAAAACAGAATCCAAAGCTCTGGCAATATACTTGCCTTTGTTATAAAGGGGAATAACAATACTTATGACAGGGACGTTATTCATCATTTTTCCGAATTTAGTTTTTATAAAAACGGTGTTTTCTGACTATTTGTGACAACAAGGCAATCACAAAAGGTGCTGTAAAAAACACCAGACCAGGGGCTCTTAAAACATTTTCAGTGACATTGAGCTTCTTTAAATAGCCCAATGTACTTTCTTCACATAGGATTGCACCAAAACATTATCTATCGATCTTGTGACGTATTTTGCTCGATTATACGTCAGTATAATTATGCTAACAAGTTCTTTATTCATTGTTTAGTGTTGATATGCAATTACAGTCTGTTTCTTTGTAAAATAGTTCAATCAAGTTGTTTTCCCACCAATTTGATGATTTGAGCACATGCTTCCCCGTGTTCCTTTGGATTGTTCCATTGTGAAAACTGCGTTCGGTACCATATACAATATATCATATGAGCCCACAAAGATTTACTCCACCAAGCTTGTGTGATACAGTATATATCATAGGTAGTGTTCTGAGAGGACAAATTTATGATAATTTTTTCTATCTCATCTTCCCAACTGGTTTTGTTGATTATTGTTGCATGCCAGACTTTATAATGGATATAGTCAACAAAGGTTGGCGCATAATTTTCCGAGGCATCCCAATCGATAATACCTTCGAGATTCCCTGTTTTTTTATCCAATAAAAGATTAAATGGAGTGAAGTCACCATGTACTTGCCCGATATCCATTTTTTTCATATCTTCATGTTCTAACATAAAAGCGATTATTTTTTCAGATGGAAATGGTATGCTAGTAAATACAAACAGCTCCTTTAAACGTCGTAATAAATCCTTTACAACAGCAACGTTTTCAGGGAAATTTTTCGTGGATCTATAACCGAAATTAGCATGCAGGTTTTCAAGAAAACTCTTGTTTTTTTCCAAATCGTATTTGTGGTTGCTTTTTTGACAAAGCTGAGACGCCGGAATACCTGGCACAAAGCTCTCAAAATAGATCATACCACTTAGAAAAACATGCTCTGCTATAGGAGACGGAATTCTCCTTCTGAAGAGCCTATCTTTATGATCTGACAACTTCCTTAAGGTTTCCCAGTTTCGTTTGGCTCTTAATCTCGTCATGTCATTCATGCCTATTCGGGCAATAAAATCTCCATGTCCCGTTTTTATACAAGCGATTGCCCCGCCAGTTGACGATTGTCCGATCCACACAAGGTTTGCAGTGGTGCCTAAAACCTGACGAGCAGTTTCAACTAGTGTGGATTTCACGTTATCTTCACTCGAAGCAACAATCATGAAACTTGGAAAAAGCTCTTCACCAAGTTTGGTTTTGCTGGCCGCACAGAGAATTGGGTGAGCTTTTTTCCCGGATCTTATTTGAGTGCGGCTCAATACAGCCGATATACCTTCTCGCGAATTCATATTTGCTATCAATTCCGGATTCCGATAGTCTGGTCTAGCTCCATAAAACTTGGTTTTCTTAAAGCCAGCGTCTCTTAAAAGTCGGATATAACCGCTCTTGCTATACGTATAAGTACGGTACGGCTTATTTCGCTTGACCAAAGAGTACATGTTTGCAAGCCATCGTGGCAGCAGTGCACCATATCTAAGGCTCGTATGATCTTCTCTTCTGCCTAACAGATAACCGTACCCAAACCGGTTTTCTATACCTACAAATACTTGCCCCTGGGGCTTTAGAATTCTATTAACTTCAGCCATATATTTTTTCTGCACCTGCCGTGGATGCCCATCAATACTTTCCGGCACCCATTCCAAAACACCGTTCAAAACCACCAAATCAAATGTTGATGAATTAAATGGTAATTTCTCATAGTCACCAAGGCAAATGCATGTAACGTTATCAATACCCATCTCGGTACACCTGCGCGCCAAAAACTGAAGCCTTAATTTCGTAAGGTCGGCTGCTACAACTTCAGAAGCATCCTCAACCAGAGATAGGGACAGATTCCCCCATCCGCAGCCTAGATCTAAAACCGACTTACAGCCTGACATGTCAACCAAAAGCTTAAGTAAACATCGTTTCTTTGCCAATGCATAGTTTAATATCCATTCATTATTGTTCGTGTTCTTGCGAAGGCTATCTACAACACTTATTTCTTTACTCGTGTTTAAAACCGCCTGCATGATCTCTCTTGATACTTCGCCATAATAAAAATTTTTATCTTTGGCAAATTGTGGAATCCCATCTTGTATAGGATATTTTCCTCGACAGACTGTACAAGATAGCATCTGTTCTGATTTGGCCAGAGTTCCGGAACAGATTGGACAGATGAGTAATGAAATTAGTTTTTCAAGTTCCATACTGAAAGTTGCCATTTACATAAAATTATAAGTCGCTCGCTTCTACCTGATCCAACTTCCTACCGCATAGCCATAGCCAAGGCAAACCAAATTGCCCAGATACAACGAGAGCAATCCCTGAAAACGTAAGTCCAGCAACGATAAAACATGAAGCAAACTCAATCAGTGTGCATTTGTCCAAAAGTTTCACAAAGCCCAAACTATACGACAGAACAATTATAAACCCAGCTAATATAGCAGGTTTCGGAAATGGTTTCGCATAATTTATGATAGAAATCCCCACAATTTTCGACACATATATTGGCATTACCAAAACCTTAACCAATAGCATTGAAATAGCTGTTCCAAGTGCCACACCTACTATGCCATATCGAAAAACAAGGATTATGCTTAATACTACATTCGTTACCGCTTCTATCACTGTAAAAAACGCATAGTAATGATGTTTATTCAAGGCATACATTAAGCCGATCCCCGGATTCTGCGAAAGAGCAAAGGCATAGGCAGAAGCAATAATAATGAGCACTGAAGCCGCCCCGGCATATTCCTCACCTGCCCAGAGGGTAATAAATCTCGGCCCAAAAATAATCGCCATCATTCCTGCACCAAATGCGAGAAAAGAGGATATTGATAGAGATTTCAGGAATAGCTTTCTCATTTCATCTTTTTTGCCGGCACCATCCAGATTGGCAAATCGCGGCCCTAATACACCCATGCCGGCAGTAACAATTCGCGTCATATACCGAATCAACAAAGCCGCAACACCATAAACGCCAACAGCATCGAGGCTGACAAACTTGCCGATAACCAGGCTATCCAGTTGGATTCGCAATATATCTGCAACCATTATAATCGTTGTTATCCCGCCAAAGACCAGCAACATTTTCAGTGTTCGTTTATTAGTAAAAGTCAATCGCAAACATACATCAGATGCATAGTGTTCAAACAGAAAAAAACTGCTGATTATTGCTACGACCGTCGCTGCTAACGGCGCTAGCCCGACACCCAACAAACCCCAACCCGCATTAATGAAAAGTACAGTCAGCCCTGCCCGCAGCAAGGCACGAACAATAGTAATAATATTATTAGCTACAAAGTGCTCCCTTGCCGTTACTATTGCACCGAAAACATTGCCGGGGAAACTGATACCGGTCGTTATGCCAATAATCCAGATCAGTTGGATAAATGCCTGTCGCTGCTCCGGTTCGACTTTGAAAAAATCCGCTAGTACACCCGCCATAGAAAAGCTTACCGCAATGGCTAGAATTCCAGTTACGCAAAACATCGCCAGGGCGGTACTGGCTACCTCATTAAGGGCATTCTCGTCTTTTTGGGCGGTATAACGAGCAATATAACGGGTAATGGCCGAACCAACACCTAAATTCAACAGGCCATAGTAGCCAATAAACGACCCGACCAGTGTCCAAATGCCAAATCCTGTCTTTCCCAAGCTCCGTATAATAAACGGCGTTAGAAAAAGACCTATTGCGATGTTGACACCGAGCGACGCCCAGTTGCTTACAGCATTTATCTTGAGCGAGGGCCTTCGTGGAGGTGATTCTCTTGTATCTACTTTTATTTTATTAACTGTGGGCAAACTCAGCTTCTTCCAGCCTAAGGAAAATAGGGTTTGTCATCTCTTATTTCGCAAGCGATTGCACGAAAAACAAAATTTTAGATGACCCTTCTGATCCGCCGTGTTGTTTTTTTTACAGCCTGTAGCGACAGGGCTAATACAAAGCTTACCGTTAAAAAAGCAGGGATCGCACTTATTGCGGTAATATGCCACCCCTTGTAAATTATTTGAATTTCTTTCAACACCGATAAGAAAAATAACAAGGTTGCAATTACATCGACTCGAAAACGTCCTTTTGCTGACAGTATCAAGCTGAAAAAACGCCTGATGATAAGTCCAACAAGAAATAGCACGATTACCAAACATATCACTGCAACTCTCCATGGTAGTAAAGACTTTGAGTATTCAACCGATGAAAGATAAAATTCATGCTTTTTCACGCCGGGTAATAAATGTTCTGGCAGCAAATCTTTCCAAAAATAGCGCTGCCGCAATAATTGATTGGCCATGCGATATCGCTCGAGTGTCAGGTCGGTACACTTTTGGGATAAATGCTTGAGCGTCACAACCTCCACATTTGGTGTCATTGATAGCTTATGTAAAAGCCTATCGAACCTGTCAATTCCAAAATAATGAGTTTCGTAATCTTCGCGCCCTACAAGCTTGGTAATTTCTCTTGGGTGGAATAGCACTACCATCATACCGTCCCGTGGCAGCGGTATCTCGTTCACAACTGATTCTAATTCCTGAAGCGATGCCGTCCACGGTATAACCGTCAGTCCTTTCACTGATTTGTAATAGAAAAAGCGGTCAGCAGATAATATCTTAAAGCCGCATTCTTTTAGAACTCTAGTGGTGTTGTCATTCCAGCCGTTGTAAGGAGGTGAAAATGCTGTTATATTTGATAGATTACAAGAGCCGCATAGAATCTTTTTACCTAATTTTATATCTCGAAGTTGAGATTCATAATCGCGTTCTCTAAATTCTCCCAACGTATGTTTCGGCGCGGCATGATTAGTATGAGAAAAGCCATGCTGAGCAACCTCAATTCTATCGACCATAACTCCGCGTTTGATGAACTCTATTTTTTCGGGATCTTCAGCGAAGGATGTTCCATTTGCTTTAGGAATTATTGCAATTACATATGGAATACTATACTTTTCAAATAGGGTATCAACACTTTTCTCTGCTTCCCATATTCTCATCCGTATAGGGTCAGTTTCCCGACCACCGGCCTTATCAGCACTAAAGTCATCATAGCGAAATACCACGTATGTTGTACCGTTAGACGGGACTTGTATCGACAGGACAGTAATAACGAACAATGCTTTGAATAATAATTTCATAAGGGTCATTATTGCGGATATACTTCGTCCCCGTCAGTTGCATTGTTTTTTCAATGTAACGTCACGATACATAACAAGTTATATTGTAGCTGTTAGCTATTAGCTTTCAGTTCTCACCGAATAGCAGTCAACGTCTAATACTCAGATGCTCTTACTTTACTATTATCGTCAGGAAAGTAATCCAAAATCAAATCTGTCAAATCTTTCACCGCTGAACGCACAGCATTTTCCAGCACAGAGCTAATCTGTACCTGAGCTACATATCGAGCGGGATTACCGTCAATATTTGGCGTTCGCCAGTTAAGGCTGGTGAAAGCAGTTTCATCATCTGTTATTTGTCCGTTGACAATGTAGTAGTTCAATACTATGATTTCCTCAGACTCAGAGGTGGACTTTTTAAAATTATGCAAAAGGCATCTGATTTTTCGACCAGAGTTTGAAATAAGTTGAATATGCTCCGTATTTTTGTGTGTCCAGCCGTTAGCCGGATAACAGACCTGTGGGCGATGGCCCAACATGGTACGAGGGCGAGCAGTGTAAGCTATGTAAACGTTGGCCCACTGGTTGTTTGATTCATTCACATATATGCGGCTAAGAAAGTCGTCATTGGCTGCCACCTCAAGGACTGTCTCTGAGATCGGCACGTCTCGGCCAACCCACTGGCCAATTCTTATGGGAAACTCGGATAGCGGAACATCAAGCTTAATTGGCGTTGTGACGATCACGTTCATTTTTGTTGCCACAAGCCGATAGCCGATGCCTATCACAACCAATAGAACCATGGCCAAGGCCCAGGCAGCTCCTATTATTTTATTATTTGTTGGAACACCCTTTGGGCAAGTTGTTGACATTCTAATAAAAGAGGTCATAGCAAAGTCCGGTAACAACTATTATTCAGACTATCTCACGATGAGTAACCTGAAAGTAGTAGCCCCAATATAAAAAAAACAAATCGACAGCTAAGCTGTTATCGGCATTATTCTTGCCCTTTTTAAAATAATCTTGAATAACTCGCCGATAAGATACTTTGTCGCCCCCAACGTCCCTGCCGGGAAATATGAATGCCGTGTACACCCTAATTATAGTACCGCTAAATGATTCTGTCAACCTTTATGAAATAAAATTTTGGTGCGCATAAGACTCTGACACTTCTGCATGAAGGCAAAAAAAAAGTTGACAAATAGGAGCTGTTCTTATATTATAGGACACAAGGCGAGCGGTTGTACTGCTTACAGGAATGAGTATATGTCTTGTGTTTTAAGGAGGAAACGGGTTTTCTTGTCGTCAATTGGGGGCGGCTAAGTTAAAGACATTGCAATTTGCTTATTTGGCACAAATATTGCGTCGGTTCTAATTTAACTTGCGATCAATACTGTGGACTCACATACAGAAATTTAGTTCGGCAGCCAGGTAATTAAGAAAGAAACTTGGTAAACAGTGAGATAAGGATGTAAAAAGTGTTCGTATCGTCCTATAAAAGGAGTGTTCACAGACCCATAGCACCTCAACGTTGCTTGACTAACCGGTTTGCCTTTTTTGTCTCACCTTTACATTATATCACCTCGTTCAGAGCCGAGAAGGCCCTACGCCTCATCAGAAGCAACGATGAACAGACTTGCCAGCGGCCAATTTATTCCGTATCTTTTAACTGTAGAGGTCCTAAGGTACGCTCAAAACAAAGGGGGGATATCTCATGAAGCTGAGAACTGCAAAATGCCCAGCCGGGCCGGAAAACGAATGTAACGAATGTATTGTCCGTTCCGGTCGTCTTGCGGGAACTCTCTTGATTGGCTTTGTATTAATTGCAATTGCCACCCCAATGAGTCCTGCTCTTGGAGCAGTGGGACCAAACTGGATAGAACAATTTGGTATTACCTGGACTTTCGATAAGAATCTGTCAACAGATGGAGCCGGCGATACTTACCAATACGGCACCTTCGTCAATGGCGACTACTGGGTTGTTGGACCGGTCACAATTATAGGAATTAACCCTCCTTCTGTATCTGGAGGGAGAGAAATGCATGGGGCCATGATAAACACGATTCCAGGTTGGCGTGCTCCTCAAGGATGGGATAGCAGTATAAACTATTATGACTCAAGTCTTAATGTTGCGTTGGATGTTGGGATAAATGATAACTCTTTAGAACTCTCTCCAGGTTCTTCTCTAGTTTCTGCGATATCTTTAGAATCTGGCTATGATCCCCTGTTGAGAACCGCCGCCGTTTTAACTGTCTTGAATTCCGCTCCTCCGGACGGTAGTTTTAGGCCCGCTTATGCCGGAACAGATAAGACGATTAAATTCAATAAAAATCAGTTGAACTATTCATTACTTCAAAGTTTAACACCTGTCCCCAGCGCTCCAAGTTTACAGGCTGTTGAACGTTATGTTGAACGTCCATGGATAGACCATCAAAAGGGTTGGAGCGGAAAAGTAATACTGCCGGCAGAAAACATGTCAAACTATGGCAGGGACATTTCTGGCCAGGTTAGTGAGGCAGCTTTGATGCTGCATTTGGACTTCACAAACCAAGAAAAGGAAACACTGCTTATCAGATTAGTACAGGTAGGAATTGACCTCTATGGGTTGGTCCAGAATGGATTGGAATGGCCCTCTGATGGAGGCCATGCCAGCGGACGCAAATGGCCTATACTGTTTGCAGGGATCATGCTTGACGATAACAACATGAAAAATATTGGTCAGGTATCAGGAGATTATCTTGACTACGGTGATTACGGACCGGGCAATCCTCCTCCTGATTACGTCAGTTTTGGTGAAGATGATCAGACGTTCTTTGTCGCAGCAGAAAATATCGGCACTATGGTTCCCTATAATAACCCAACACATTACTACGGTAATGATACCACCACGTCTACGGATGAGCAGTATATATCCGGAGACGAACTTCTTCCGGAATGGGGAATAAGGCATGCTACAACTCTGCAGTATGACAGAAAGAATTGGAATGCAAATTACAGGTCAATGCATAATGTTCATAATTGGGGAGGCTTTCTTCTTGCTGCTCACATGATGGAAGAAGCCGCTTCAGCTAAAACCTTATGGAACCATGATGCTTTATTTGACTATATGGATCGTGATGCATCCATATATTCTGGTGATCCCCGTTATTTCTCCGTAGCAATGTGGGCGGCATATAGAAATCAATATGGTTGCATTTGGACTCGTGATAGTCAAACTGATATATGGTCCAATGGTACTAATCCTTGTGACTCTGACGATACAACGCCGCCTCTACCCCCGAGTAATCTCGTAAATACTTCTCGAACAGAATCTTCGATTAATCTATCTTGGACAGTTCCCGGCGCAGCTTCTGACGGTGATTTTGCTTCAAGTTACCGTGTCTTTCGGGCTGGAACTCAAGTTGGAACAGCAACCCAGACGTCTTACCAGGACACAGGTCTCGTTGCAGAAACCAGCTATGCTTACCAAGTCTATAGCATTGATGATGCCGGTAACCTAAGCTCTTCCGCTGCAATCGGTACCTTCACCACCAGTGAACTACCTAATCCAGTATCAGGCATTTTTTATATATCGTCCAATGGCGATAACGGAAATACCGGTAACGATTGGAATAGTGCATGGAGGCAGCTACCTGCCGTGTTGGAACGAGGGGCTACATATTATATTGCTGATGGAGATTATAGCGCATATATTTTTGATGATACGGCTTCAGGAACAGAATATATAACAATTAAGAAGGCAACTCTTGCTGAACATGGAACAGAAACCGGCTGGCAGAGTTTTTATACAAATCAGGCTGTTTTTGGAAGTATTAATTTTAATACTTCTTATGTAATTTTCGATGGCCAAGTTGAAGATGGAATAAAAATAGAAAGAAGGGTTGGTCCTGGAGGAGCCCCTGTAGAGATAGGTAGTTCTGACCACATTACTTTAAGGAATTGTGATATTGACGGAATGTTCCAGACATTAGTAGGAGATGAACCTTCCGGCCATACTAATGGAGCATGTATTGTGGTTCATATGAACGGTGCTTCTTATATAACATTCGAGAATTGCAAGGTTCATGATGCTGCTGACGATGGATTTGAGATTCATGGTGCTGATCATTTATCTATAAAAAATAATGAAATTTATAATCTTTATGGGGTTTCTGGAAGTTGTCAAGGACATAGTGATGGAATAGAGGCGTATAATGTGAAGGATAGTGAGTTCATTGGAAACCTTATTTATGATATTCGTAGTACATCAGCCTTTTTCTTCGGAAACTGGGCTGGCAGCCCCAGTCAATATTGTGAAAACATAACCTTGGCAAATAATATTTTCTATAGCCCGGAAACAGGTTTTGCTGCATATATAGAAGACGTGGACAATATTGAGATTTATAACAATGTTTTCTGGGGAAGAGCAGGTGGGGCGTATGGAGGGCTTTCTATAGGCCAAAATGTTACTAATATGGATATGTATAACAATATTATCCTGTCTATCAACTACACTCATGTGGGTGGAACATATGACCCTGTAAACCACAGAGGTAATTACAATTTATTTGGTGTTTCACTGGGGCAATACCCTGAAAATACATATGACATTGTTTACTCTAATCCTCAGTTTGAAAACATTCCTGATGTCGGTGGCCCTGCAATTCGAGATGTGACAGTTGAGGATTTTCGCTTAACTTCTACGAGTCCCTGTGTCGATGCCGGTACTACCATCGGATTTGATAATGATATTAGTGGAACCCTCAGACCCCAAGGAACAGCCTATGACATTGGAGCTTATGAATTCGTTCCACTGGGGAATCAGGCCCCGATTGCTAATGCCGGGCCCGACCAAACCATTATTGACTCTGACGGGAACGGAAGTGAGCAAATCACTCTTGACGGTTTTGGTTCTACGGACTCGGACAGCACCATTCAAAGCTACGTGTGGACCGAAAGTGGAAACCAAATTGCAACCGGTGTCAATCCAACGATTACGCTATCTGTAACCGTGCATACAATTACACTTACAGTTACGGATAACAACGGTTTAGCAGACACCGATACGGTAGATATTACGGTTGAGGAACCGGATGTCACCAATCCTCAAATCGTTTCCGCGAACGCCTCTGAGACATCAGTTGAAATCACTTTCAGCGAGGCATTGAATACAACATCAGCCGAACAGACAAGTAATTACAGTATTAATAATGGAATATTTATAACAGCAGCTTCCCTTGATACTGATACAGTTACTTTAACGACTTCTGCCCACACAGAAGGAACTTATATCCTAACAGTTGTAAATGTTCAGGATACTTCTGGCAACCCAATGCCAGAAGCAACAACCAATTATCAATATAATGCTGGCCTCATTGCTTTCTGGGAATTTAACGACCCTGCTGACCCTGGAAGGGATTCTTCAGGTAACGGCAATAATGCGACCTTGATCAATGGGGCAGAATGGACCAACGGCAATATGCATTTCAGCAATGATGAAGATGCAGTTCAAGTTCCAACAACTGGCTGGAATGTGAATGGCGGAACCGTATTGTTACAAGTGTACCCTGAGGATCTTACTGAAGGATATATATTCGGCCACACCATTGGAAGCTGGAGCAACAGGATACAACTGTATATTGAAAGCGGCAACCTCAATCTCGGGCTTGGCGGTTCTCACAGAACAAGAATGGGCATACAAACCCTGGCTCCACAGACGTGGGTTCATGTCGCACTGACATGGGACGGTTCAGCCTATAATGTTTATATTGATGGGATCGAAAGGGCTAGTGGTTCATATACCGGCTTAACCACCTTAAATACAATTGCGGATATTGGAAATACAGGCAATACATCAGCGCGTACCGAGTCATTCAATGGACTCATTGATGAGGTTCGGGTTTACAATCGGGCTTTAAGTGCTGATGAAATTCAAGAACTTTACAGTGCCGGCACTGAACCCACTAATCAGCCACCCACGGCCGTTGATGATGATAATGCCACGGTGAACGAAGACACTGGAGCCAACACCATTGACGTGCTGGCTAATGATACCGATGCTGATGGCGATACACTTACCATTACCTCTATTACCCAAGCGAGCCACGGCAGCGTGACCATCACCGGTAGCGGTACTTCTCTGACCTATACGCCCACACCCGATTATAACGGCCCCGACAGCTTCACATATACCATCTCTGACGGCCAAGGCGGGATTGATACAGCCACGGTCAGTGTTACTGTGACCAATATACCGGATGCGCCGGTTCTTGGGGCCATTGGCGACATAACTATCA